>JFBN01307238.1_pt1 | contig 145657 bp, 129 predicted proteins | sample 768741 | NCBI WGS metagenome assembly JFBN01 (sample SAMN01983846, study PRJNA193217) | chicken gut metagenome | biome: terrestrial biome; isolation source: ceca of Broiler chicken | host: Gallus gallus | place: United Kingdom: England | collected 2010-09-07
AAAAGAGGGCTCAGCCCCCTTTTCCAAGCCTTTTTCCCCTTACAGCCTGACTTCTTTTTGAATCAGGCGGCAGTTTTTCGATAGTCTCAAAAACACCGGGCTTGTCCTACGACAAACCCGGTGTTTTTTTCATGCGGCAAAGCCGCTTATTTTATTCTGCTACCGAAGAAGCTTGATTCTTCAGCATAACGTCGTGTGCACCGCCCTCGACAATGCTGGTGGACGAAACCACGGTCAGGCGTGCTTTCTCCTGCAATTCAGGAATGGAAAGCGCACCGCAGTTGCACATTGTGCTGCGCACCTTTGCCAAAGTAACGGCCACGCCGTCCTTCAATGCACCTGCATACGGTACATAGCTGTCAACGCCTTCCTCAAAGCTCAGCTTACCCGCGCCGCCCAAGTCGTAGCGCTGCCAGTTGCGCGCACGGTTGGAGCCTTCGCCCCAATACTCTTTCACAAATGTGCCGTTGATTTTCAGCTTGTTTGTCGGGCTCTCGTCAAAACGGGAGAAGTAACGGCCCAGCATGACAAAGTCTGCACCCATCGCAAGCGCCAAAGTGATGTGATAATCGTGTACAATGCCGCCGTCCGAGCAAATGGGAATATAGATGCCTGTTTCCTCAAAATACTCGTCGCGTGCCTTCGCCACTTCAATGGTGGCTGTTGCCTGACCACGGCCAATGCCCTTTGTCTCGCGCGTAATGCAGATAGAACCGCCGCCGATGCCGACTTTGATGAAGTCGGCGCCCGCCTCGGCCAAGAAACGGAAGCCTTCACGGTCTACCACGTTTCCTGCGCCCACTTTCACTTTGTCGCCATATTTGGCGCGCACCCATGCCAAAGTGCGTGCCTGCCACTCAGAAAAGCCTTCGGAGGAGTCGATGCACAGCACGTCCACGCCTGCCTCAACCAAAGCCGGAACGCGCTCGGCATAGTCGCGTGTATTGATGCCCGCGCCAACGATATAGCTCTTGTTGGCGTCCAGCAGCTCGTTGACGTTTTCCTTGTGGGAGTCATAGTCCTTGCGGAATACCATGCACTTCAAGTGCTGGTTTTTATCGATGAGCGGCAAAGAGTTCAGCTTGTGCTCCCAAATAATGTCATTGGCCTCTTTCAGCGTGGTGTCTTCGGGAGCGGTAATCAAACGCTCAAACGGCGTCATAAATTCGGTGACAGGCAAATCTGTGCTCATGCGGGAAACACGGTAATCACGGCTGCCGATAATGCCCAGCAATTTGCCGTTTGCCGTGCCGTCATCCGTTACTGCCACGGTGGAATGGCCGGTTTTTTCCTTGAGGGCCAGAATATCGCCCAAGGTTGCGTCGGGACGAACATTGGAATCACTGACGATAAAGCCTTTTTTATAGCCTTTCACACGGCGCACCATTTCCGCTTCCTGCTCAATGGTCTGCGAGCCGTAAATAAACGACACACCGCCCTCTTTTGCAAGCGCAATGGCCATTGTGTCGTTGGAAACCGCCTGCATGATGGCGGAAACCATAGGGATGTTCATGCTGATGGGGCATTCCTCTTTCCCTTTGCGGTATTTCACAAGCGGCGTGCGCAGGCTGACCGCACTGGGGATGCACTCCGCCGAAGAATATCCCGGAACCAAGAGATATTCACCGAAGGTACGGGAAGGTTCGCTGAAATAGTAAGCCATAAACATACTCCTTTTGAATCCAAGTAAAAATTGCTGTTCATCAAAGCACACCGGGAAAAGCAGCCAAGTGTGCCAAAGGGTGATTACGGTAAACAAAAGGCACATTTCCCGCTTTTTACAAAGCCTGAAAGTGCGCCGTTTCACTGATACGAGAATCACCCTATTACTTGTATTATATACTACCACAAATATCGGCATACGGCTAGTCCTTTTTTCCGGTTTCTTTACAAAAAATACGTTTTTCCGTGTGTTTTTTCAGCACTGCTTTTTCATCATTTCAAAACGCCGAATCGCCCAATGATTTCCAAAAAACTTTTGTGAAAAAACAACACCGCAAAGGTTTGCAAAAAAGCGGAAGGGCACCCAACGGGGGTACCCTTCCGCTCTGTGATCGGGTGTTTTGCATCCTGTGGAGTTGAATGCAAAACGAAGAAAAAAGGAAAAAGGAGGTGTAAGCTCTTACTGTTTCGCACTCTCTAGCCAAAGCACAAACAGGAGGAGAAAGAGCCTACAAAGAATGAAAAAGTGCATTTGCAAGGGTTGTAACTTTCTTGCAACTATATTGTAACTCTTTTGTCATCCATTGTCAAGGCTCTTTTGAAACTTTTTTGTCATTTTTAAAAAATGTCAAAAAGCACTCCTTTTTTATTTCAAAACAATCTCTTTTGCGCCGTCCTTTTCAGCAGCATCCACACAAACGGCGTCCAGCAGTTCTCCGCCAATCAGCTTTTCTGCCAGACGGTCCTCCACTTCTTTGCGAATCACACGGCGCAGGTCACGCGCGCCGAACTTTCCGCCCTGCGCTTTTTCGCACAAAAGCTCCAGCGCCTCCTGTGTCCACGAAAGCCCGATTCCCTTGGCCGCCAACGGCTCTTTATACTCGGTCAGCATCAGCGCGGCCACACGGCGCAAATCCTCGGCGCTCAGCGGGCGGAACGTAATAATTTCATCCACACGGCTTAAAAATTCGGGGCGCAAAAACTCTCGCAGTGCCTTCAACGATTTATCACGGCTCATTTGCTCCGCCGTTTTGTTAAAGCCCGTTTCCCCTACGCGGTCGGAGGAACCGGCATTTGACGTCATGCAGATCACCGTATTTTCAAAGCTGACCGTTCGGCCCTGCGCATCATTGATTTTTCCCTCGTCCAAAATTTGCAGCAGCACATTCATCACATCGGGATGTGCCTTTTCAATTTCGTCAAACAGTACCACACTGTACGGACGGCGGCGCACTTTTTCCGTCAGCTGTCCCGCCTCGTCGTAGCCAACATAACCCGGCGGCGAACCAATCAAACGGGAAACAGCGTGTTTTTCCATAAACTCGGACATATCCAAACGAATCAGCGGGTCTACCGTGTCGAACAGCTGCATCGCCAGCTGCTTGACCAGCTCGGTTTTTCCCACACCGGTGGGACCGACAAAAATAAAGCTTGCCGGACGGCGGCGGGCGGCAATATCAGCGCGGCTGCGCTTTACTGCATTCGCTACCAGATGCACTGCTTCATCCTGTCCAATCACTTTTTCTTTCAGCTTATCTTCCAGCTGCACCAGCTTGGTGTACTCCGTTTCCTTCACCTTGCTGGCGGGAATGCCCGTCCAAAGCTCAATCACCTTGGCGATGTCCTCCATCCCCACAGAAATGGCCTCCACCTTTTCCTGCAAGGTCTGCACCTGCTGCTTCGCCTGCTCAATTTCGTAATTCAGCCGCGCAATCACCTCGTAGTCGGGGCCTTCTTTGGCCTGCTCCTGTTCTTCTTTTTGCGCCGTCAAGTTGTTGACCTGTTTTTCGGCATCCAGCCACTCGCTGATTTCCGGGTGACGCAAACTGCAGCATGCACAAGCTTCGTCCAACAAGTCAATTGCCTTATCCGGCAAAAAACGGTCGGTGATATAGCGCTCGGACAGCTGCACGGTGCTGCGCACAAGCGTATCAGGCACTTTAACATGGTGATAAGCTTCGTAATACTCTTTTACTCCGCGAATCACTTCCACCGCTTCATCTACGGAAGGTTCTTCCACTTTTACCGGCTGGAAGCGGCGTTCCAGCGCTTGGTCTTTTTCAATAAACTTGCGGTACTCCCCAAAGGTGGTTGCACCGATCACTTGAATTTCGCCGCGGGACAAGGCAGGCTTTAAAATATTCGCCGCGTTCATTGCGCCTTCAGAATCGCCCGCGCCGGTGATGTTGTGAATTTCATCAATAAACAAAATCACATTGCCTGCGGCCTTTACTTCCGCAATCAAGCCTTTAACGCGGCTTTCAAACTGTCCGCGGAACTGCGTACCCGCCACCAAGCTGGTTAAGTCGAGCAGGTAAATTTCCTTATCCTTCAACCCGGCGGGAACGGTGCCCTCGGCAATGTGCAGGGCAATGCCCTCGGCAATCGCCGTTTTGCCCACACCTGCTTCACCAATTAAACAGGGGTTGTTTTTTTGGCGGCGGGACAAAATTTGAATGGTGCGGTAAATTTCTCGGTCACGCCCCACAATGCGGTCCAGCTTTCCGGCACGCGCTTTTTCCGTCAGGTTTTCGCAGTACTGGTCCAAAAATTTACGCTTTTTGCCCTTTTCTTTCGCTTTGGGGTCTTTTTTATCGGATGCCTGTTCGTTTTGCTCCTTGCGTTTATTCAAAAAGCCAAACGGCAGAGTCGCGCTGGTGCCGGAAGCTTCTTCGTCCTCGTCGGCGTCCTCATCCTGCGGCATAAAATCCATCATGCCCATGCCCTGCATCATCTGCTGAGGGTCAAACTCGCCGTCCTCAAACATGGCATCCATGCGCTCCTCAATGGCATCCATCTGCTCGTCGGAAATGCCCATCTGCTTCATCAAATTGTCTACGGGCTTAATGCCCATCTCTCTGGCACACCGCAGGCAATAGCCCTCTGTGCCGGAGCTGCCATCCATTTTTTGCACAAAGACAATGGCAGGTCTTTTTTTGCACTTTACACAAATCATCGGTCAAATGGTTCCTTTCTTACAAAAACGGATTGTACTTGGAAAACAGGCTGTACATCATACTGCCGGAAAGCATATCATGGTTCAGCACCGGCAAGTTATTATTGGTAATTGCAACCACTGCCCAAATCAAGCACAGCAGCAAAACCACATTCAAAACGCCGCCGGCAACGCCAACCAAAATGCCGAGCAGCTCGTTGACCGAGCCGATCACCGGAATTTTGTTGATGTTTGTCAAAACAGCTACCAGCATGGAAATCACCAGCTTGCACACGGCAAAGGCGATAAAGAACAGCACCACGGTAATCATGGGTACAATCAGCGGGGTTAAAATGGTGTCTACGATACGCACCGCCAAGTCGGGCGCACCGGAGCCGAGAATTTCCTGCAAAGAGCGCGTCACCTCGTCGGCCATGCCGCCGGGCAAAATGCTGCTGAAATTTTCCACCAACATCGTGAGGCCGGATGTCCCCTGCTCTTGAACCGTTTGGGTAATTTTTTCAATCAATCCCTGCTTGAAAAAGTTTTCAAACACGGTGGGGGAAATGCGGTCGGAGGCAATCCACGCCACCAAAAGGGCCAGCAAATTCCCCACTAAATCCAGCAATCCGGCTACAAAGCCTTTTTTCTTGTAGTGAAAAGCAGTCAGCACAATCACTGCAATTAAAATCACGTCCAGAATGAGTGCCGGACCAATGCTGATTCCACTCGTCATAACGATTTACCTTCTTTCTTTTTAACGGCACAACAAGGGCTGCCGCCGCTTTTTTACGTTTCATTGGCGGGCGGTGAAAAAACCGTAATTTCTTCCTCTGTCATTAAAAACAGCTTTCCCGCATCAATCAATGTACTGATATAACTTTCCGTCTTGTATTCGGCTGTCAGCGTTGTATCCAGCGCATAGGTTAATACACTGTTCGACGTTACAACATGAGCCTGCAAGCGTGTTACTACCAACTGAACCGCAATTCGGTGAACAGCACATGCCGCTTTTAGGTTCATGGACGTATCGAGAACGCAAAGCCTTGTCATGGAGCTGTGCTCCCCGTCGCCGAACAGCAGCACCACCGAGGAATTGTCGGGCGTTGTCTGCCACGACTGCAAGCTTTGTGCATTGTAGTCATAGCGAGCCAGCTCGGTTCCGTCTACCGTATTGTATACGGCGCAATGGGTGTTGTATATGACCAATATTGTCTTTCGCGTCAGATATTTTAAGCCGATTGGGATACCGTCTGTGCTTTCAATGACCGCTGTCGGGGCATCCGGCGCATTGGTATCCGTTGTATATAAAAACACTTTTCCGCCCAAAGCGCCGCCGTACACCTCGGGAGACGCCACAGCGAATTGGCGGTTGTCATCGGCAAATACCATTGCGGTCGGCACCTGTGTGGTGCGCCATTCAAACACCACCTGGAACATCGGGTCATAAATTGTCAGTCCCGATTCATGGAATACGCCAAGCATTCCGTTTTGACTCATAGAACAATGCAAAATGGCGTCCTGATATTTGTTTTCAAACAAAACCCGGCTGCGGCTGTACACCGTCAGCGTGTTTCCGCCGCGCGCATAGATGCAAAAGCGGCTTCCGGCCAGCGCCATCGCGGGGTTGGAATAATTATGCTGCACGGTGTAAAACTCGTTTCCGCCGCTGGAATACACTTTAACGTCGTGCTGATTAAGCACGACATATCCGCCCGCAATGTCACCGCTTTGCACAAAGCCGGACTCCGTCACGGGAATTGGATAGCCTGCTGCCGGCCTCATCATCATATTAACCGTGTCAAGCGTATCTGCCAGCAGTGCGGCAGACGCGCCGAACACACCCGTAAAATAAGCGACAATGGCCAAACAAACCAGCACGCACACGCCAATGCGCCGCCAGCGCCGCAGCCGCCGTTTGTGGCGGATTTTTTCCAGACGAAGAAGCTGCCCGCGTGCGCGCATCTCTACGCCGCTTAATTCGTCCTCGTCGGGCTCCAGTTCTTCTTCGCTTTCTTCAGACACCTTCCCCATTTGAAACAGCAAAAAGCGCGGCTTTTCCTGCGTCTTGGGTTCAGTCTTATGTTTTTTCAGCAAACGATAGCGCGGGGCTTCTTTTTCCTCTGGTTCCTCTGTCTCAAAGGAACGGATCACTCTGGGTTTTGATTGAAAACTCCATTTTCCGTCTGAATTCCGCTTCATTCTCACTCCTCCGGATAGTGAACGCAGTGCAGAAACAGTCCTTTCGCGGGGGCAGTGTCACCCGCCTTGGAACGGTCTTTTCCCTCCAGCACCTGTTTCATTTCCTCGGGGCGCTTTCTTCCCGCGCCCACATCAATCAGCGTTCCCACCAAAATGCGAACCATATTATATAAATAACCGTCGGCAGAAATATGAAAGGTAATGATTTCCCCTTCCTGTTTCACCCGAAAGAAGAACACCGTGCGCACCGTGTCCTCCACCTTGCTTCCCGTTGACATAAATGCGCAAAAGTCATGTGTGCCAACCACATATTGTGCCGCACGATGCATGGCCTCCACGTCTAACTTGCGTGCAATGCGCCAGCAATAGGCGCTGTCAAACGGGCTGTCTACCGCCGAAGCGCGTACACGATAGCGGTATTCCTTGCTGATGGCAGAATACCTGGCATGAAACTCATCGTCCACCCAGCGGGCGTGATGTGCGCGCACATCAGGCGGCAAAAATCGGTTCAGCGCCAGCGGAAGCTTGAACGGGTCAATAGGCTTGGGCTGCTCGTAGCTGACGCAATACCCCGTTGCGTGTACGCCCGCGTCGGTGCGGGAACAGCCTTTCACGGGCGGCCTTGTGCCATAAAGCTGCTCCAAAGCATTTTGCAGCACTTCGCACACGCTCAGCGCATTCTGCTGCACCTGAAAGCCGTGATAGCGTGTTCCGTCATAGCTGAGCGTCACAAGCACTTTTGCGCGCGAACCCATCACAGCCATGCGCTCGCCCCCATTAACACAAATACTGCAACGCAAACCGCCGCCATTCCAAAATCCGCTTTGCGCATCCGCAAACTGCGCAGGCGGGTTCTGCCTTCGCCGCCGTGATAGCAGCGGCACTCCATCGCCGTGGCCAGCTCGTCGGCACGGCGAAAGGCCGAAATAAACAGCGGAATCAACACAGGCACCAGCGCTTTGACCCGGTCTTTCAGTTTGCCCGCATCCAGCTGCGCGCCGCGCGCTTTTTGGGCATTCATAATTTTTTCCGTTTCCTCAATCAGCGTAGGAATAAAGCGCAGCGCAATGGTCATAATCATCGCCAGCTCATGCACCGGAAGCTTGAGTTTTGCGAGCGGCTTCAACAAACGTTCAATGGCGTCCGTCAGCACAATGGGGCTTGTTGTATACGTTAAAAGGCTCGTCCCGGCAATCAGGCAAATAATGCGTACCGCAATCATAATGGCATAAGCAACGCCCTCGGGATAGATTGTCAAAACACCCCACTGCACCAAGGGCTGGCTCTCCCCCGTTAAGAAAAACAGGTTGAGCACCGAAGAAAACAAAATAATGGGCAAAATCGGCTTTAAGCTTTTGGCAATCACCTTCAAAGGAATTTTAGCCGCAAGATACAAAAACGCTAAAAAGACAGCCGCAATCACAAGGCCGATAAAGTTGGGATGCTGCACATTGCCCGACCCGGCAAACAGCATAATAATATATGCCATTGTAAGCAGAATTTTCATGCGCGGGTCCATGCGGTGTACCATGGAATTGCCGGGAAAATGCTGGCCGATGGTAATATCTCTTAACATGACACGCCCTCCCCTTCGCCGGAAATTCGGGACACGCCCTGCTCTTTTAAACGCTTCAAAAGGTCAATCGCGTAGGGAATGGTGTACACATCGACAGGCACGTCCAGCCCCATTTCGCGCAAGCGCAGAAATACCTTTGTCACCTCAGGAACCGACAGCCCCAGCTCCAGCAGTTCTGCCGCGCGGGCAAACACCGCCGCCGTCGTATCGTGCATGGCAATCTTTCCGCCGCTGAGCACCAGCACGCGGTCGGCATATTTGGCAATATCCTCCATCGAGTGGCTCACCAGCACAATGGTTGTCCCTGTTTTTTTGTGATAGGCTTTAATCTGCCCTAAAATCATATCGCGCCCTTCCGGGTCCAGCCCGGCGGCAGGCTCGTCCAGCACCAACACCTTCGGCTCCATCGCCAAAACACCTGCAATGGCAACGCGGCGCTTTTGGCCGCCCGATAAGTCAAACGGGCTTTTTTCCATCATTTCGGGCGCAATGCCGCAAAACTGTGCCGCCTCCTGCACACGGCGCTGAACCTCCTGTTCGTCTAAGCCCATATTGCGCGGTCCAAACGCAATATCGGCGGCAACCGTTTCTTCAAACAGCTGATATTCGGGGTATTGAAACACTAACCCCACTTGAAAGCGAAACGAACGGATGGCGGAAGGGTCGCTCCAAAGGTCATGCCCGTTGATGTAAATTTTTCCCGAGGTAGGGCGGTTGATGCCGTTAAAGTGGGAAATCAAGGTTGATTTTCCGCATCCGGTGGAACCAATAACCCCCAAAAACTCCCCTTCCTGAACCGAAAAGGAAATATCATCCAGCGCAACGTGTTCATCCGGCATTCCCTGCGCATAAACATAGGACAAATGCTCTACACGAATCATCTCAGACATGCGCGGCCTCCTTCCCCGTCAAAAAGCGGTACAGCTCCTCAGCGCAGCTTTCCACATCAATCACATCGTCCGGCATGGGCATTCCCGCACGGGTCATCTCGTGGCACAGCTCCGTTGATTGCGGAACATCCAAATGCAGCTCACGCAGCTTATCCACTTGAGAAAACACCTCTTTGGGGGTTCCCTCCATGACAATTTTTCCCTCGCTCATCACAATGACGCGGTCTGCCGTTGCAGCTTCTTCCATATAGTGGGTGATTGCGGCAACGGTAATGCCGCACTCCCGGTTCAAGCGGTGTACGGTTCGCATTACCTTGTCGCGGCCCACGGGGTCGAGCATTGCAGTTGCCTCGTCCAAAATCAGGCAGTCGGGCTGCATCGCCAGCACCCCCGCAATGGCTACACGCTGCTTTTGGCCGCCGGACAAATGGTGGGGAGCTTTATCGCGGTATTGGTAAATGCCCGCCAGCTTCATCGCTTCGTCCACACGCTCACGCATCACGGTTGGCTCTACGCCCAAATTTTCCAGCGCAAAAGCTACATCTTCTTCCACCACGGTTGCCACAATCTGGTTGTCCGGGTTTTGAAACACCATGCCCACCTTTTGGCGCAGCTGGATGAGATTCTCTTCCTGTTCGGTAGAAATCCCTTCGATCAGCACTTGCCCCGATGTCGGCAGCAAAATGGCGTTAAAATGCTTCGCCAGCGTCGATTTTCCGCAGCCGTTCGCCCCCAGCACAGCAACAAACTCGCCGCGCTTGATGGAAAGGCTCAAGCCGTCCACCGCATTTTTTCCTGCTTCACGGTAGCGAAACGTTACCTGGTCGGCGCAAAGCATTGTTTCTTTTTCCATTCGTTTCCATTCTCCTTATGCTTTTCACAAAACATGCGTGCGCGCCGCTTCCCAAATCGCGGTCGCACCGCACGGTACAACACCGCCCGTTGCAGTCACGGGCAATCCAATTTCATCACAGGAGGTCACACCGCCAAAGCGCTTTCCAACGCGCTCGCGCAAGATATACTCCATTACGCTGGGCGATAAGCCGGTGGTATAGCTGTTTACCGCCACAAAAAGCGGTTCTTCGCTCAATACCCCGCTGCAAAGCGCAATCAGCTCGTCAATGCAGTCCTCCAGCTTCCAAACCTCGCCGCCCGGCCCGCGTCCGTAGCTGGGCGGATCCATGATAATGCCGTCATAGCGCACACCACGCCGAATTTCACGCGCAACAAACTTGGCGCAGTCGTCAACAATCCAGCGGATGGGGCGCTCAGTCAAGCGGCTGGCCGCGGCATTTTCACGCCCCCAAGCTACCATTCCTTTCGAGGCGTCCACATGGCACACCTTTGCCCCTGCCTGCGCACAGGCGAGTGTTGCGCCGCCTGTGTAACCGAACAGATTGAGCACCTGCACACTGCGGCCCTGCGCGGTCTGCTCCCCAATTTTTTCGGCGTACCAATCCCAGTTAACTGCCTGTTCGGGGAAAACGCCCGTGTGCTTAAAGCCAGTGGGCGAAACCACCAGCTGCAAGTCCCGATAGCGAATCTGCCATTTATCGGGCATTTTGCGGCGGTATTCCCACTGGCCGCCGCCCTTTGCGGAACGATGGTAAACGGCGTTGGCCTTGCTCCACAGCGGGCTTGTCTGCCCCGTTTTCCACACCACCTGCGGGTCGGGACGCACCAAAAGGGTGTCGCCCCAACGCTCCAAGCGGTTTCCGTCTGTTGCGTCAATCAATTCATAATCCTGCCAGCCGTTTGCTGCGCGCATAGTGTTCCTCCGTCCTGTTGTACGTCCCTTTGGAACGTGTTTTCCCGGCGGCAGCTGTGCCGCCGGGCTGTTCTTTTCTTTTATGCCAAGCGCTCCTCCAGCTTTTTGGCAATTCTTTCTGCCGAAAGAGCAATGGCCTCGGCATCGCGTCCTTCTACCATGACGCGAATGAGCGGTTCCGTGCCGGAAACGCGCACAAGCACGCGGCCCTGCCCCATCAGGCTTTGCTGCTGGCTCTCAATAAAGCCGGCAATGTATTCGTCGTCGCGGTAGCGGCTTTTCTGCTCGGCATCCGCGCGCACATTCACCATCACCTGCGGGAATTTTTCGTAAAGGTGATTCAGCGCACTCATAGCGCCGCCGTGCTGCGCCAAGGTTTTCAACAGCATCCCTGCGGTCAGCTGTCCGTCGCCTGTGGTTGCGTGCTCCAGCAAAATGACATGGCCGGACTGCTCGCCGCCCAGCGCATAGCCCTTGTCGCGCATTTCCTCCAGCACATAGCGGTCACCGACTGCCGTTACAGCGCTGTTCATTCCGTTTTCTTTCAAATACTCTAAAAAGCCCATGTTGCTCATTACCGTTACCACAACGGTATCTTGCGGCAATTTGCCGCTTTGCTTCATCGAGCCTGCCAAGATGGCTAAAATTTTGTCGCCGTCAATTTCCGCGCCTGTTTCGTCCACCGCCAAGCAGCGGTCAGCGTCGCCGTCAAATGCAACGCCGCAGTCCAGCCCTTTTTCACGAACCAGCTGCGCCAAACGGTCAATGTGTGTGGAACCGCATTCGCGGTTGATATTCGTTCCGTCGGGAGCATCTCCCACAAAAACGCAAGATGCACCCAGCTTGTCAAACAAAGCGTGCGCCGTTTCGCTGGCTGCACCGTTGGCGCAGTCCACAGCAATACGAAGGCCGCTTAAATCTGCATCAATTGCGTTTGCAAGATAATCGACGTAGTCGCTTGCAGCCGTATCCACACGGCGAATGGTGCCCACGGCATTGCCCACAGCGTACTCCAAACGCACACAGCCGTCAAGAACGTGCTCCTCAATTTCGTTTTCAACTTCATCGGGCAGCTTATAGCCTTCTCCGCCGAACAGCTTAATGCCGTTGAACTCCACCGGGTTGTGCGAAGCAGAAATCACAACGCCTGCATCCGCGCCGTATTTTCTCACCAGATAAGCGACTGCCGGCGTGGGAATCACTCCCAGCAGCTCTACATCCGCACCCGCGCTGCAAAGGCCGGCACACAAAGCCGCCTCCAGCATATCGCCGGAAATGCGCGTGTCTTTTCCGATAATAAAACGCGGCCTATGCTGCGTTTTGCCCGCCAGCACTGCGGCGCTGGCACGTCCAATCTGCACAGCCAATTCCGGCGTAAGTTCTGTACCCGCCACTCCGCGTGCACCGTCTGTTCCAAAAAGTTTTCCCATATAAAACACCCTCCTGCTGCTTTTTGTTTTTTATCTTCCGCCGCTTTCCCATGCCGGCGGCTCAAACAGCGGCCTTTTGTGTTTTGCCGCGTGTTTTCCCCATTATATGCATCAAATGTGAAAAAAAAGTGCAAATTTTATCAGGAATGCATCTTTGTATCTGTGTGCTGCTCTCGGTCCGGTTTGTGCTTAAAACCCTTCCATCGTCTGTTGGTTATCGCTGTTTTGGCCGGGAGCAGCCAACCCCAAATGCTCGTAGGCGTAACGTGTGACACATCGGCCGCGCGGCGTGCGTGTCAAGTAGCCCAGCTGCATCAAGTACGGCTCACACACATCCTCCAGCGTTACGGCTTCTTCGCCGAGTGCTGCGGCAATCGTCTCCAAGCCAACCGGGCCGCCCCCGTACATTTCAATAATGGCACGCAGCAAGCTGCGGTCCATCTCGTCAAGGCCGTCGGCGTCAATGCCCATGCGGGACAGCGCCATGTCGGCAATATCTTTGGTGATGACGCCGTCGCCCTTTACCTGTGCAAAATCGCGCACACGGCGCAGCAAACGGTTTGCCACACGCGGTGTGCCGCGGCTTCGGCGGGCCATTTCCATCGCGCCATCCTCATCGCACGGAACCCCTAAAATTCCCGCCGAGCGACGAATAATTTTGGAAAGCTCCTGCGGCGTGTATAATTCCAGCTTTAAAATGACACCGAAGCGGTCACGCAAAGGCGTGGTGATTTGTCCGGCGCGCGTTGTCGCACCCACCAGCGTAAATTTCGGCAAATCAAGGCGAATCGACTGTGCCGAAGGCCCTTTGCCAATCATAATATCAAGCGCGAAATCCTCCAGCGCGGGGTAGAGCACCTCCTCCACCTGACGCGACAGGCGGTGAATCTCGTCAATAAACAGCACATCGCCTTCCTGCAAATTGGTTAAAAGCGCGGCCAAATCGCCTTGCTTTTCAATGGCCGGGCCGGAGGTAATGCGCAGCTGTACGCCCATCTCGGCGGCAACAATGCCCGCCATTGTCGTTTTGCCCAAACCCGGCGGGCCGTACAGCAAAAGATGGTCCAGCGGCTCGCGGCGCTTTTGGGCCGCCTGCAAATAAATTTTCAGGTTTTCCTTGGCCTTTTCCTGGCCGATATATTCTTCCAGCCGTTTCGGGCGCAAAGAACCCTCGGTATCAAAATCCTCCGGTTCCGCCTGCGGCGCAACCACGCGCGGCGCTGTGTTCATTTCAACCGCTTCAATTGCCATAGGTTATCTCCTTTTTCCAATGCTTTGCAGCGCAAGCCGAATGATCTCCTGCACAGGCAGAGCAGGGTCAATCCCGGTCAGTGCTTGTGCCGCTTCCGTTCCCGTATAGCCAAGGCTGGTCAGCGCTGCCATGGCCTGTGCGGTGCTGTCTGTCGGCACCACAGAAGCCGCCGCCCCGCCTGTCGGTGCGCCAAAGCCCTTCATTTTATCTTTCAGTTCCAGCACAATGCGCTGGGCAAGCTTTGGCCCCACGCCCGGCGCAGCGGTAAACGCTTTGTGGTCTTCCCCCGCAATGGCTAAGGCGATGCGGTCAGGCGAAAGAACCCCCAAAATCGCAAGCCCCACTTTGGGACCCACGCCGGATACCCCCGTCAGCAAACGAAAGCTTTCCCGCTCGCGGCGGCTGGAAAAGCCGTAGAGGGAAACGTCATTTTCCGTCACGCGCATCTCCGTATAAATGCGGCATTCTTCCCCCACAGCCGGCAGAGCGCCCGTCGCCGTGGCAGATGTCATGGCAAGGTAGCCCACTCCGGCACACTCCACCACAACATGCTCCGGTGTTTTTTCCAGCACCGTTCCTTTCAACGAATCAATCATACTTTTCTCCTTTGGGCCAATTGCCGCCTTTTAAAAATAACCTTGCTGCTGGCGCTTCGTCATCGTCAGGCCGTATTGACGCGAGCGGTGGCTGTACGCATGGCAAATGGCCATCGCCAAGGCGTCTGCGGCATCGTCCGGCTTTGGAATTTCCGACATATTTAAAAGCCGCCTTGTCAAATCCTGCACTTGACGTTTGCTGGCTTTGCCATAGCCCGTCACGCTTTGTTTCACCTGCATAGGCGTGTACTCGAACACCTCCACGCCGAACTGATGCGCACAAAGCCGCAGCACGCCGCGCGCTTCGGACACAGCAAACGCCGTTGTTTTATTGTTCTGATAAAACAGCGTCTCCATTGCCAAAGCGTCCGGCTGAAGCGCTCCAAGCAAGCTGCGCATATCGTCATAAATTTCCGCAAGGCGTTCTTCAAACCGGGTGTGAGAGCGCGTTGTAATGGCACCGTACTGCACCGGCGTAAACATTCCTTTTTCAAAATCCAGCGCGCCGAACCCAACAATGGCATAACCTGGGTCGATGCCTAAAATACGCATACTTTTCCTCCCGGAGTCGTATATCTTTGGCAGGACGGGTTTCCCCGTCCTCTCGGCACTCTTAAAAGTGCGCATATCTATATTAGTATATCATAAAACAGCGCACGGAACAACCGCACGATCCCGCTGTTTTCGCGCAGACACACATTTTACAATCAACCGCGGAAAGGATGGAGAATATGCCCGCCACTTTTGATGAATGGGTTCGATTTTTAGATGCTTTTTTATGGGGTGCGCCCATGCTTTTGCTTTTGCTCGGCACTCATATTTTTCTTACCATCCGCACCGGGCTGATTCAAAGAAAAACCTTTTTGGGCATTCGCCTGTCGTTTGCCAAAGAGCCGGAGTCGAGCGGCGATATCAGCCAATTCGGTGCACTCACCACATCGCTCGCTTCTACACTGGGCACAGGCAACATCATCGGTCTGGGTACCGCCGTCGCGCTGGGCGGGCCGGGCGCCGTATTCTGGTGCTGGGTGACCGGCGTTTTGGGCATTGCAACCAAGTATGCCGAGGCGCTTCTGGCCGTGAAATATCGCGTGCAGACGGCAGATGGCCGAACCCTCGGCGGCGCAATGTATGTGTTAGAGCGTGCTTTGGGCATGAAGCATCTGGCGCGGCTGTTCGCACTGTTCACAGCGCTTGCCACGCTGGGCATCGGCTGCGGCGTACAGGTGAATGCCATCTCTACCGTGATGGAGGAATCGTTCCACATCGCACCGCTTTCCGTCGGCGTTCTCGTGTGTGCGCTGGCAGGGCTTGTCATCTTCGGCGGAGTGAAAAGCATTTCCACCGTTTGTGAACGCCTTGTGCCCTTCATGGGGTTATTGTTCCTTGCAGGAAATTTTTACCTTTTGTGGATGAACCGCGCCTATTTATGGGACGCGCTTTGCTGTATCGTTGCGTTGGCCTTTCAGCCGGGTGCGGCAGCGGGCGGGCTGGTCGGCAGCGGATTTCTCGCCGCCGCACGCGCAGGCACAGCACGCGGGCTGTTTTCCAACGAGTCAGGCATGGGCTCTGCGCCCATTGTAGCGGCGGCTGCACAAACACGAAACCCCGTGCGCCAGGCACTCGTGAGCGCAACGGGCACCTTTTGGGATACCGTGGTGCTGTGCCTTATCACCGGACTGGTCATTGTCAGCTCGCTCATGCGCATCCCGTCGCTGAACGCCTCGCAGCTGGCAGACGGCGGGCTGCTCACCACACTCGCTTTTGCGCAAATTCCCGTATTCGGCCCCATTATTTTGTCCGCAAGTATGGTGTTATTTGCCTTTTCCACTATTTTGGGCTGGTCGTATTACGGTGAACGCGGCGCAGAATACCTCTTGGGCAAACGCGCGCTCATTCCTTACCGCATTTTGTTTTGCGCGGTGCTGCTGATTGCCCCCACCATCGCGCTGGACACCGTTTGGGCAATGGCCGACATCCTCAATGCTTTGATGGCTATTCCAAACCTCATTGCCGTTTTGCTTTTATCCGGCGTCGTTGCCGCCGACACGCGCTATTATCTGCGTCATCTTGACGAAAGCGCACCAGCCCCCAGCCATACAACCCGCATTTCCCCGTAGTGTTTGGCCTAAAATGTGTTTGGTATGCTTTTTGTTTGCCAATTGCCTTCTTTTTTCCTTTCCCTGTATAGCACAGCCAGCCGGCAGACCTTGTCAAAGTCTGTCGGCTGGCTGTTGTATTGATATTGAAAAGAAGGCTTTTAAAAAAACGATTAAACCGATTGCGCAGCGGGCCGCAGCACCAAAACAGGGCGGCGGAAGGTTTCCATCAGGCTGCAATACTTGTCAAACATCGTCACAGAGTAAGCTTCCTTTGTTTTGGGCGGCGTCAGTGTCAGCGGGAACATATGACGCAAAATCACATCGCGTTCCACGTCTGTCAGCTCAAACAAGCGCTCGGCATTTTCCAGCGCCTTGCGCGGATGCTCAAACCCATGCAGACGCTCGCCGGGCTTGCGTTCATAGTCGTGCCAATCGTACAAAAACAAATCGTGCAGAAGGCCGCCGCGCGCTGCCGCAACCGCGTTCCACCCCTGCTGCTTGCAATAGCGGAAGGCAAGGTACGACACATTGATGCTGTGGCGCAAACAAGTTGTGCCGCCGTGCTGCGTATATTGTTCCATGCTGCGCACTTCTTCGCTGGCCAGCAAATCCGCCACAGCCGCAATATATTCTTCATCTGCCGGAAGGGAGATGCCGTGTACCAGCGTTTCCGAAAACTCCATCATTTCACAAAATCCTCCTTCGCTGCAAAACACTCTGCGTTTTCTTGGCTGCTGGCCAGCGACCGCCGCATACAGGAAATAAAATCCAGCGTATAAACGGTAAGCAGCGTAACCGCCAGCAGCATCCCCGCTGTTCGGGGCATCGCAAGTGAAATGCCCATCACCAGTTTATGCATAAACGCGAACAAAAACACCGCAATGACACCCCAGCCAAGGGTGCTTTCCAAGCACAGAATGCCTTTGTAATTAAAAGGTTTGTTGGTGTAGTCCCACCAAAAGGTGCCGAACAAACGAAGCATGAGCCGCGCGGTTAAATATTCAAACGCAGTGGCGCTCACCGCACCCGCAATATATAACAAAAGATAATTGTACGAAAATGGCTTTAAAATCAGGTAGCCCAGCATTGCGCCGAACCCGTAAATAATACAGAACGGCACACGCGCAAAGCCTCGGTTTTCCCAAAAGCCTTTTTCCCTGCGAATGACGATGCACTCCATAACCCAGCCCATAAAGCTGTAAATGAAAAAAGCGTTCACAAGCACATACGGCTCAACAGGGGAACTGTAAAACATTGCTGTGAGGTATTCCATGTCATTCTCCTTTTCTATTTGGGCGTTTTGTATCCTGCCGTACAAAACACGCCCTTATCATATCATAAGCCCTTTGGTTTTTCAATCCCTTTGCTGTTGACAGGGCATTTTTCTGCGTTATAATGGTAGCGGTAGCCCTAAATTTTATTTTTTCACCGGCTTGCCCAATGGTTGTCATCATTTCAACCGCGAATGTTGTTAGGAGTGTCTAATATGAGCGAATGTACCCATAACTGCGAAACCTGCGGTCAAAGCTGTTCGTCACGCCAAGGCGGCGCGCCGGATTTCCGCGCACAACCGCACGAGAAAAGCAAAATTAAAAAAGTGATCGGCGTTGTTTCCGGCAAGGGCGGCGTGGGCAAAAGCATGACCAGCGGTTTGCTGGCTGTTCTGTTGAACCGCCGCGGCCGCCGCACCGCCGTGCTGGACGCCGACATCACCGGCCCGTCCATTCCCCGCCTGTTCGGCCTGCACGAAAAAGCACGCGCCAACGAAAGCGGCATTTATCCGGCTGTCACCGAAACCGGCATTCAAGTGATGAGCACCAACCTGCTTTTGGAAAACGAAAATGACCCCGTCGTATGGCGCGGCCCCGTCATCGCCGGCGCGGTGAAACAGTTCTGGCAGGAAGTCATCTGGGATGACGTCGACTTTATGTTCGTCGATATGCCTCCGGGCACCGGCGATGTTCCTTTGACGGTGTTCCAGTCGCTTCCCGTTGACGGCATCGTCGTTGTCACCAGCCCCCAAGAATTGGTGGGCATGATTGTGGAAAAAGCCGTCAAAATGGCTCAGATGATGCACATTCCCGTGCTGGGTGTTGTGGAAAACATGAGCTATCTGCCCTGCCCGGACTGCGGCAAAAAAATCCACCTGTTCGGAGAAAGCCACATCGCTTCCATCGCCGAGCAGTATCACATTCCCGTGCTGGCTCAATGCCCGGTTGATCCGGCGCTGGCTCAGCTGGCCGACACCGGCAAGCTGGAACAGGCACAGACCGATTGCCTGGACGGTGCAGCCGAGGTAATTGACGCCATGCTGTCCTCTCGTTAATATAGACGAAGCAAGCGGGCGTTTGATTTCAACTTTTCACGAAAAGTTGTTCCATTTTTGCTATGAAAATAGGGTGCGGTCAACCGGCAAGGTTCACCGCACCCTATTTTTTATTTCTGTTATCAAAGAGGAAGCCTTACAGCAGCCCCGCAAACGCAAAGGACACCACTACCGTCATCAAGCCGCATACCGCAATGGCAAGGCCGCTCATTGCACCCTCTACTTCGCCCATCTCCATGGCCTTAGCCGTTCCAATCGCGTGCGCCGAGGTTCCCAGCGCCAATCCTTTGGCCACCGGTTCTTCCAAACGAGCCGCTTTGCAAACCAGCTCTGCAATGATGTTGCCAAAAATGCCCGTTACAATAATCACGGCAACCGTAATGGTTACAGCGCCGCCCATTTCTTCGGACAATCCCATGCCGATGGCCGTTGTAATGGATTTCGGCAGCAGCGTCACATATTGGCTGTGGGAAAGCCCGAACAAAGCCGAAAGGACCAAAACACTCAGCACACTGGCCAGTGTTCCGGCGCCGATGCCGAGAAGCACAGCTTTCCAATGACGCTTGAGCAATTCGAGCTGACGATACAGCGGCACCGCCAAGCACACCGTCGCAGGGGTTAACAGGTAGCTTAAATACTGTGCCCCTTCGGCATATACTTCATATTTCACATGCAGAAAAGGAAGCGCCAGCATGACGAGACAAACCGAAATGAGCAGCGGATTTAAAATGGAAAAGCCAAGCTTTTTCTTGAGTGTCGCGCCCACCTCGTAGGCGGCCAAGCTGATAAATACGCCAAAAAAGGCAGACTGTGTAAGCCAATCGTTCATTTGTCTTTGCCCCCCCGCCGAATGATTCTTTGTGCTACGCGCCCCGTCACCGCCATTACAAAAGGCGTTGTCAAGAGTGTAATTACCACCACGGGAAGCAGTACAGGCCGAAGCTCGCCCCAAGATTCCGTCAAACCCACAGCGGCGGGAATGAACATGACCGGCATGGCCTCAATTAAAAAGGTGGCCGCCGACTCCACCTGCTCCAAACGAATGACACCCGTTTTGAGCGCCAACAGCATCAAACACAAGCCGTAGATGCTGGCCGGAATGGGAAGCCCCAGCGCCATTTTCAAAAGTTCACCCAAAAACGTAATAAATAAAATGATGCCGAATTGCTTTACATACTTCATGTTTTCGCCTGCCTGCCAAGGGTCTGAGTGTAAAGCCGGAGATTTCATTCTTCTTTACTTTACCAGTGTGCCCCAAAAAGTTTTGTTAACATTATACTCCTGTGCCCCGCAGATGCAAAGCAGAAGATTTTTCACTTTTTTGTCGTTTTTTCAGCCATAGCGCACAAAGCGTTTTTTGTGCAGCTTGCGTTTCCTTGCGAAAAAAATCAACATCCGCAAAAAAGTGATTGACAACCTCCCGGTTTTCTGGTATAGTATTATTCGCAGCGAAAAACTGCACTCCATATGCGGAAGTGCTGGAATCGGCAGACAGGCACGTTTGAGGTGCGTGTGTCTATGACGTGTGGGTTCAAGTCCCATCTTCCGCACCAAACCCGAAGCTTTCACAGCTTCGGGTTTTTCTGTTGTAATAAACCTTCTTTGTGCTTCTCCCCCTTAATTTTTCAATTGAAAGGATGAAAAGCGCCATGGATATTGTTGCGTATTGGAAAGCGGCACTGTCGCAAAACGCTGATGAAATGAAGGCTTTTTTCCACGAAGACGCCTGCGTTAACTGGCATAACACAAACGAACATTTCACTTGTGATGAATTTATTCGAGCCAACTGCGAGTATCCGGGAAGCTGGGATGGAGAAATTGAGCGCATTGAAACGCTGCACGACCTGATTATCACAGCGGTACACGTTTATTCGCGCGAGGGAGATATCTCGTGCCATGTCACTTCCTTTATCAAAATTAAGTCCGGAAAAATCGTTTCTATCGACGAATATTGGGGCGATGACGCGCCCGCTCCGCAGTGGCGTATTGATATGCATGTTGGTACTCCAATTCACCAATAAAATCACTTGTACGCAAAAGCACCCTCGAACCAAAGCGGCGTTCGAGGGTGCTTTCTTCATCCTGTTTTTGTTTTGCCGATGCGTTTTTTCAGGCTTCTTCCTGTGCCGGTTCTTCGGCTTGGCCGTAACCGTCCAAAGAACCTTTTTCCACCCAGTAGTCAAAGCGCTTCATCGTTTCGGTATAAGTATCTTGGCACACCTGCGGCAAGCTGTCCAAGTCGCCCACAGCCGCAAAGCCTTTTTGCACGGCATCGCGCAGCAATTCTGCCTTTTCAGGGTCGCCGCCGGAGAGTGCTACCGCCATATCCATCAAGCGTGTTGCCACAGCGTCCACGCCCCACATACCGCCGTCAGAAATAGCCGCCTGTGCCTCTTCGGGTGTTTTTCCGATGCCCAGCTGTTCGGCCAGCTTGGCGTAATCTACCGAACCATCCGCCAAACGAGCAATTTTATCCTGCCCGCCGAGCATGGTCTTGGCCAGTTCTACCATGCTTTGGTGCATTTGATTTTTCAGCTCCTGCACTTGGTCTTCCGTCAGCTTCTTCGGCGGCTGATACGTCACCGATTCGCTTTTCGAAGAACGCACAAAGCCATCCTGTACACGATTGCTTGTATCCTGCTCTTTTTCGGCTTCCTGTGCCGTCTGCACATTCTGCGCAGGGAGTGTTTGTGCCGTCTGCTGTGCAGTCAGCGCTGCCGAATATGTGTTTTGACGTTCAATTCTCATGGGTCTGCTGCCTCCTTTACTGGCTTCAAATCTTCTCCACAACAACGGCTGTTCCCGACACGTTCACCATTACCATTCCGTTGTTGCTTCCGAGCATTTCATAATCCATATCCACACCGACCACGGCGTTCGCACCAAGCTGCCGTGCCCGCGCTTCCATTTCCGCGAGTGCCGTACTGCGGGCGTTGAGCAGCTCTTCTTCATATTCTCCGCTTCGCCCGCCGAATAAATTTGTCAGCCCTGCGCCGAAATCTTTGAGCAAATTGATGCCCGCGATTACCTCGCCGAACACTACGCCTTTATACTCTTGAATGCGGTAACCTTCCAAAGAAGGAGTGGTTGATACAATCATTTCGTCACGCTCCTTTTTTCGCCCGTTTTTTTTTGCTGTGTTTCTCTGTGTTCATCATATCATAAAACAATTGGAAACTCAAGAAAATCAGCGGTTTTTCCCCGCCTTTCGTCAAAATGAGCGCGGGGTATTTTCTATGCGTGAAGTTTTGTGACGAAACGTGTAAAAAATGTGCAATATTTCTTGACACCGCGTATTTTGTAGACTATAATGAACTTGTTTTCATGTTCATATAGCGAGAACAACTTTTGACCAGTCTCTTATTTTTTCAGAGGCTCAAGGCCATGCGGACAGCCGGGTCAAACTGCCGAGTGTAAAACCGCTTTGGTTTTACGTTATTGATTGCGTTCAAAGCGCAACTTTTATAAGTTGGCAAGTGAATTGCCAATTGGTTCCTTCATAACCAAGTGTACTAGAGTACACACTTGTGAAACGGTCAATAAGAGTAGTAAAAGTAGTTCTTACTATATAGACTCTGCAAATCTTCTGCCACCTGCTGCGCCGCCGTGCGTCGGTGCGCTTCGCGGCTGTGCGTTTTTTAGAAGATACGACAAGTTTTTCAAGGATGTACCACGGTACCGTGGTACATCCTTTTTTGTTTGCCCGGCGGCAGAATGCCGCCTATGGGCTTTCTGAAAAGTCGAAATTTTCTGCTTTTTCTACAAGGCGTGGTGTATGCTGCGTTAAAAATGCTCGCAATCCACAAAGGATTCCTGCGCTTTTTGCCTTGCAGCCCCTCACACCTTACGAAAAATCAGTGCATTTCTTTGTTTTCAGAAACGCCCTGATTACGGACGCTGTGCCGCCAAACAGCAAACGGCTTTGAAAGGGCCGTTGGGAGGTTTCTTATGTCAGAAAAAATGAGACTGTACGGGTTTAACAACCTGACCAAATCTTTGAGCTTTAATATCTACGATATTTGCTATGCCAAAACGGCGCGCGAACAGCAAGACTATATTAAGTATATCAATGAGCAGTACAACTCCGACCGCTTGACGGAAATTCTGACAAAACTAACGGAAATGATCGGCGCAACCGTGCTGAACATTTCCAAGCAGGACTATGAGCCGCAGGGCGCCAGCGTCACCTTCTTAATTGCGGAGGAAAGCATGGTGAAAAACCGCAGCGGCGAACTGGTGGTGGCGCATCTTGACAAAAGCCATGTCACCGTCCACACTTACCCGGAATATCACCCCGAAACCTCCATTGCCACCTTCCGCGTGGATATCGACGTTTCTACCTGCGGCGAAATCACGCCGCTTTCCACCTTGGATTTCCTGATTGGCAGCTTTGACTCCGACATTATCACCATCGACTATCGCGTGCGCGGCTTTACGCGCAACATGGCGGGCAAAAAGCTGTTTATGGACCATTCCATCACTTCCGTACAGGATTATATCAACGACGATATTTTGAAAAAGTATGACGCTGTGGACATCAACGTCTATCAAGCCAATATGTTCCACACCAAGCTTTTGATTAAAGATCCCATTTTGCAAAACTACCTGTTCAATTCGGACGTGTACGAAATTCCGCCGAAAATCCGGTTGGATATCACCAATGCCCTGCGCCGTGAAATGATTGAAATTTTCAGCGGCTGCAATGTTTATCGGGAGGGAGAAAAGTGAGAAATCAAGAGCGCGCCCCTTTGGCCGAGGCGCTGGAGCAAATGCGCCACAACCGCCTTGTCCCGTTTGATGTACCCGGCCACAAGCGCGGCAAAGGCAACCCGGAGCTGATGGAGTTTTTGGGCGAACGGTGCCTTTCCGTCGATGTCAATTCCATGAAGCCTCTGGACAATCTGTGCCACCCGGTCAGCGTCATCAAAGAGGCCGAGGAGCTTGCCGCCGAAGCCTTCGGCGCGGCACACGCCTTTTTCATGGTGGGCGGTACGACATCTGCCGTGCAGGCTATGATTTTGTCCAGCGTCAAAAGCGGTGATGAGATTATTTTGCCGCGCAATGTGCATCAAAGCGTCATCAATTCGCTGGTGCTGTGCGGCGCGGTTCCCGTTTATATTAACCCTCAGACAAACAGCCGTTTGGGCATTGCCTTGGGCATGTCGATGCAGGACGTGGAACGCACCATCGAAAGCCACCCGAATGCCAAGGCCATTTTGGTGAATAACCCCACCTATTACGGCATTTGCTCGGACCTGCGCAGCATTACCAAAGCGGCACACGCGCGCGGCATTCGTGTTCTCGTGGACGAAGCCCACGGCACACACTTCTATTTCGGCAAAGATATGCCCGTGTCCGCCATGGCCGCAGGAGCCGATATGGCGGCGGTCAGTATGCACAAGTCGGGCGGCTCGCTCACGCAAAGCTCCGTGCTTTTGTGCGGCCCCAATGTCAATGCCCACTATGTCCGTCAAGTCATCAACTTGACGCAGACCACCAGCGGCTCGTATCTGCTGCTTTCCAGCTTGGATTTATCCCGCCGCAACCTCGCGCTGCGCGGCGTGGAAATTTTTGAAAAAGTCAAGCGCTTTTCCAATTATGCCCGCGATGAAATCAACGCCATCGGCGATTACTACGCCTATTCGAGCGAGCTGGTCAACGGTGACAGCGTGTTCGACTTTGACACCACCAAGCTCTCGGTGAATACGCTTGCGCTGGGGCTTGCAGGCATTGAGGTGTACGACCTTTTGCGCGACGATTACGACATTCAAATCGAATTCGGCGATTTGGGCAACATTCTTGCCTACATTTCCGTGGGCGATAAAAACAAAAACATCGAACGTCTGATCAGCGCCCTGAGCGAAATTCGCCGCATTCACAAGCGGGATAACCGCGATATGCTCGAAAACGAGTATATCAGCCCGCAGGTGGCGATGTCCCCGCAAACGGCTTTTTATTCGCAAAAAGTTTCTTTGCCCTTGGCGGAATGTGCCGGTAAGGTGTGTACGGAGTTTGTGATGTGTTACCCCCCCGGCATTCCCATTTTAGCGCCGGGCGAAATTATCACGCAGGACATCATCCGGTATATCCGGTACGCAAAAGAAAAGGGCTGTGTACTCACCGGCCCAGAAAGCGTTGATGTCACCCATTTGAATATTTTGAAGGGAGAGTAATATGGACGATTTATGGTATAGCGAATATCACACGCCGAATGTGCGGCTTTCCATTCGCATCCGCGAGCAGCTGCACCACGAACAAAGCACCTATCAGTCGATTTCGATTTATGATTCGCTTGAGTTTGGCCGCTTTTTAACGCTGGACGGCGTGATGATGCTCACCGAGCGCGATGAATTTATTTATCACGAAATGATTACTCATCCCGCCTTTGCCGTCAACCCCGACATCCGCCGTGTGCTGGTCATCGGCGCAGGTGATGGCGGCGTTGCACGCGAGCTGGCCAAATACCCGCAGATTGAGCAAATCGAAGTGGTGGAAATTGACCCGCGCGTGGTGGAAGTCTGCCGCGAGTATCTGCCGCAAACGGCATGTGGTTTTGACGACCCGCGCGTTGTGCTGCACTATGAGGACGGCCTGAAATTTGTCCGCCGAAAGGAAAATCTCTACGATTTGATTATCGTCGATTCCACCGACCCGTTCGGCCCCGGCGAAGTACTGTTCACGCGCGAATTTTACGGCAGCTGCTTCAGTGCCTTGACGGAAAAAGGCATTTTAATCAACCAGCACGAAAGCCCGTTTTATCACGCGGACGCAAACGAAATGCAGCAGGCACACCGCCGCATTGCGCAGGTGTTCCCCGTTGCAACGGTGTATCAAGCCCATATTCCCACCTACCCCTCCGGCCACTGGCTGTTCGGGTTTGCGTCGAAGGGGCTGCATCCTGTTCAGGATTTACAGGCCGAGCGCTGGAATGCCTTACAGCTTGCGAGCCGCTATTATAACACCGAGGTGCATACCGGTGCATTCGGTTTGCCAAACTATGTAAAGGAGCTTCTCACTCGTGGATAAAAACATTCAAACTTTTTTAGCGTGCGAAGCAGCGTTCAGCGATGCCAAAACCGTTTTGTTCGGCGCACCGTTTGACGGCACAACGTCGTTTCGCCCCGGCACCCGCTTTGGCCCTTCTGCCATTCGCAGCGAGTCTTTCGGCATTGAAACATATTCGCCTTACTGTGACCGCGATTTAACCGACTGCGCCATTTATGACGGCGGCGACTTGGAGCTGCCCTTCGGCAATACCGAGCGCGTGCTGTCAATGATTGAGGACTACACCGAGCAGGTGCTTTCTGCCGGAAAGCGCTTTGTGATGCTGGGCGGTGAACACCTTGTCACATTGGGTTCCCTGCGCGCCGTGTGCCGCCGCTATCCCGATTTGCACATCATTCATCTCGATGCCCACACCGATCTTCGCACCGATTACTTGGGCGAAGCGCTGTCTCATTCCACCGTGCTTTACCATGCGTGGAAACTTGTGGGCGATGGGCGCATTTTCCAGTTTGGTATCCGAAGCGGCGAGAAATATGAATTTGAATTTGCAAAGCAGCATACGACACTGCGCAAATTTGATTTGCAGGGCTTTGAGGAAACCGTCAAGGCGCTGGAGGGAAAGCCCGTCTACTTTACGTTAGACCTCGATGTGCTTGACCCGTCTATTTTCTGCGGCACAGGCACCCCGGAAGCGGGCGGCGTGACCTTTAAAGAGCTGATGCAGGCGATTTTGCAATTGAACCGCCTGAATATTGTAGGCTGCGATATCAACGAGCTTTCCCCCCATTATGACCACAGCGGCACTTCGACCGCTGTTGCATGTAAAGTAACCAGAGAGATTTTGCTTCAACTGACAAGCGATTTTTCATAAGGCATTGCCATCAATAAAAAGGAGTGTGTAACATGGGTAAATGTTTAATCATCGGCTGCGGCGGCGTCGCCGGCGTTGCCATCCACAAGTGCTGCCAAAACAGCGATGTTTTTGAGGAAATCATCATCGCCAGCCGCACGAAATCGAAATGCGACGACCTGAAAGCCAAGCTGGAAGGCACCACCAAAACCAAAATCCACACCGAGCAGGTAGACGCCGACAATGTGGACGAGCTGATTGCTGTCATCAACAAATACAAGCCCGACGTGGTTTTAAACTTGGCGCTTCCCTATCAGGATTTGACCATTATGGACGCTTGCCTTGCCACCAAAACGCACTATGTCGATACGGCCAACTACGAGCCGCTGGACACCGCAAAATTTGAGTACAAATGGCAGTGGGCTTACCGCGAGAAGTTCAAAGAGGCAGGCATCTGCGCTGTTTTGGGCAGCGGCTTCGACCCGGGCGTAACCGGCGTTTTCTCCGCCTATGCACAAAAGCACTATTTTGACGAAATCCACTACATTGACATTCTGGACTGCAACGGCGGCGACCACGGCTATCCGTTTGCCACCAACTTCAACCCGGAAATCAACATCCGCGAAGTGACGGCCAACGGCAGCTACTGGGAGGACGGCCACTGGGTGGAAACAAAGCCCATGGAAATCAAGCGCGAGTACGATTTCGCGGGCGTAGGCAAAAAGGATATGTACCTTTTGCACCACGAGGAGCTGGAAAGCCTCGGCATCAACATCAAGGGCATCAAGCGCATCCGCTTCTTTATGACCTTCGGCCAAAGCTACCTCACCCACCTCAAATGCTTGGAAAACGTGGGTATGACTTCCATCGAGCCGATTGAGTTTGAGGGCAAGCAGATTGTTCCCCTGCAATTCCTGAAAGCCGTTCTGCCCGACCCCGCCAGCCTCGGCCCGCGCACCGTCGGCAAGACGAACATCGGCTGCATTTTCCAGGGCGTGAAGGACGGCAAAGAAAAAACGTATTACGTTTACAACATCTGCGACCACCAGGAATGCTATAAAGAGGTTGGCAGCCAGGCAATCTCCTACACCACCGGCGTACCCGCTATGATCGGTGCGATGCTGGTGATGAACGGCAAGTGGAATAAGCCCGGCGTATGGAACGTGGAGGAGTTTGATCCCGATCCCTTCATGGACGAGCTGAACAAGTGGGGCTTGCCCTGGGTAGAGGACTTTAACCCGACTTTGGTGGACTAATGAACAAGAATTTATACATGATTCCCACGCCGTGCTATGTTGTCGATGAGCAAAAGCTCATCGACAACCTTACTATTTTGCGTGATGTTGCCAAAGAGTCCGGCGCAAAAATCCTGCTGGCACAAAAGGCGTTTTCCATGTTCGCTGTTTATCCGCTGATTGGCAAGTATTTAGCCGGGACAACCGCCAGCGGTTTGTTTGAAGCCAAGCTTGGCCATGAGGAAATGGGCGGCGAAACTCATATTTTCTGCGCGGCCTATCCCGAACAGGATTTTGACGAAATTTTGCGCATTTGCGACCATCTTTCGTTCAATTCCTTTGCACAGTGGGAGCGCTGCCGTGAGCGCGCTTTGGCGGCAAAGAAAAGCTGCGGCATCCGCATTAACCCCGAACACTCTACGCAAGAGCACGGCATTTATGACCCCTGTGCCGAAGGCTCTCGCCTGGGTGTCACCCGTGCGCAGTTCCGAACCGACTTGCTGGACGGCATTGAGGGGCTGCACTTTCACACCCTCTGTGAGCAAAACAGCGATGCACTGATTGAAACGCTGGCAGCAGTGGAAGAAAAATTTGGAGAGTTCCTGCCTCGTATGAAATGGGTGAATTTCGGCGGCGGCCACCACATCACGCGCCCCGATTATGACCGCGCCGCGTTGATTGACTGCATCCGCCGTTTCCGCGAAAAATACGGCGTCGAGGTTTATCTGGAGCCGGGCGAAGCCATCGCCTACCATGCGGGCTATCTGGTGGCGTCGGTGCTGGACATTGTGAAGAACGGCATTGATATCGCACTTTTGGATGCGTCTGCCGCGTGTCACATGCCGGATGTCATTGAAATGCCCTATCGTCCCCCGCTGTATGAGAGCGGACTTGCGGGCGAAAAAGCACACACCTACCGCTTGGCGGGCGCTACCTGCCTTGCCGGGGATGTCATTGGGGATTACTCGTTTGACAAGCCCTTAAACGTCGGTGACAAGCTGATTTTTGAGGATATGGCCATCTACTCGATGGTGAAAAACAACACCTTCAACGGGATGTGTCTGCCCTCCATTGCACTGATGAAGCAGGATGGCAGCATTGAAACCGTGCGCAGCTTCGGTTACGAAGATTTTAAAACACGGCTCTCTTAAATACTTCATCAATAAGCGATAGGCAGGGCAAAATGCCCTGCCTATTTTAAAGGAGATACACTTCATGATTGTGGCAAAATTCGGGGGAAGCTCCCTGGCAGACGCAAAGCAATTTCAAAAAGTACGCGCTATCGTCACGAGCGACGAGCGACGCCGCGTTGTTGTTCCCAGCGCACCGGGCAAGCGCTTTTCCGATGACGATAAAATTACCGATATGCTCTATTATTGCTTTTATGCGCGTCAGCGCGGCGATGGTTTCGACGCCATGTTTCAAAAAATCAGCGAGCGCTATTGGGAAATTGCGCAGGAGCTTTCTCTTTCCGTAAATTTGCAGCCCTATCTTGAAGAAATTCATGCGCAGATTGTCGCGGGAGCCAATGCGGACTACTGCGCCAGCCGCGGCGAATATTTAAACGGCATCCTGCTTGCAAACTATCTTGGATTTCGCTTTTTAGACGCGGCAGAGGTCATCTTTTTTGACAAAAACGGCGTACTGGACAGCGAAAAGACAAACCGCCGCCTTGCGAAACGACTGACAGCCGAGCTGCCGGTGGTTCTGCCGGGTTTTTACGGCAGTGACGCACACGGAAATATTCGTGTGTTTTCGCGCGGCGGCAGCGACATTACCGGGGCTTTGGCTGCACGCGCGTGTGAGGCGGAAGTGTATGAGAATTGGACAGACGTTTCCGGCTTTCTGATGGCCGACCCGCGCATTGTGTCAAACCCGCTCCCCATCCGTCATGTCACCTACCACGAAATGCACGCATTGGCCAGTGCCGGTGCAACGGTGCTGCACGAGGACAGCGTTGCACCTGTCAGTCAAGACGGCATTCCCACACAAATCCGCAATACGAACGACCCGACCCACCCCGGTACCCTCATTACAAGCACGGCGGTTCGGCGCGAAAACTTTTCCATCTTCGCCGGAATCGCAGGCAAAAAAGGATACAGCCTTTTGCTTGCCGAAAAGCAGCACCGTGACGCTTCCCCCGCCTTTATGCAAGGCGTTTTTCAAGCGGCACAGCATTGCGGAATGGACTTTCAGCTGCTTTCCGTCAACGGCAGTCATCTTTGCTTGCTGATTGAAACCGAGCAGTACGAAACGAAAAGCATCGGCTTTTGGGAAGAAATTTCCGAAATGGGCGTTCCTTATTTCCACTCTGTCGAGCCCGGCTTTGCCTGTATCGTGCTGGTGGGCTATGGCGTAGTGCATAACTATCAAACCATCAACCGCATTTACAAAGCTTTGCAGAAGCGGGAAATTGAGGTTTCCATGATTACGCAGGGCATGAGTGAGATCAGCACATGGGTTGCCGTGCAGGAGGATGACATGGAAGACGCTATCCGCACCCTTTACGAAGAATTCTGCCGCGATACGCACTAAGGCTTCTGTGCACAAAGAAATGCGCCAAAAGCTTTGTTAAAACAATCAACACCGCACACGAAAGAGAGGTATTGAGATATGGCTCAAAAAGCTGCTGTTATGATTTACCCGCATTTTTCCATGCAGGAAATTTCCTGCCTAACGGACGCATTGAAAGTCTATTTTGATATTGATATCGAAGTATTTGCCTCTCAAAAAGAACTTATTTGCAGTGAGGACTCCTTCCAAGTCATGCCGCATAAGACGTTTGATGAATTTCGTTGGAAGGATTACCTGTGTCTCATTCTTCCGGGCATTTACAATCCGCTTCCCGCTTTATTTGACGAAGAAAATATTCGCTTTCTGCGCACGCTCAAAGGTTCTGACTTGCTGATTTGCAGTATCTCCTGCTCCCCCATTCTGCTTGCCAAGGCAGGCTTGCTGGACGATGTGAAATTCACCTCAGGCATGTGGCAGGAAATGGCGGAATATCTGCCGTTTGTCCCGCATCAAAACTTCATTCATCAGCCTCTGGTGAAAGACAAAAATTTCATTACCGCAATGGGATTTGCCTATCGGGAATTTGCCGTTGAAACCATTCGTACCTTGGGAATTGATGCTTGTGAAAAGGGATTATTTAACCCTGTGACGCGAAGCTATACTGAAGAAGAACTGACATTTTATATGGGCAAAGAGAACTTTGCCGAATTTTTAAAAGAATATGCATCCTATCAAATTCAAAAAGGAGATCAGTGAGCTTAAAATGGAATTGCGGCAGGATCCACTACTCATCCGCAGCGCACTTTCCAAAGACGCCGCCCAGCTTGCGGCTTGGTGGAATGACGGCGCCGTGATGGCACACGCAGGGTTTCCAAACGGGATTGGTACGGATGCCGATACGGTTCAAAAACAGCTTTTCAACACGGATACCCATCGTTTTATTGTTGAATTTGAAGGTATCCCCATCGGGGAAATGTGCTATCGAAAAACAGCACCGGCCACGGCGGAAATCGGTATCAAAATCTGCAGCCCTGCTTACCAAAACCGCGGGCTTGGAAAAGCATTGCTCCGGCTCTTTATTGATGCTTTATTCAAACAGGGCTTTTCGTGCATTGAAGTGAGCACCATGCTCTCCAACCACCGCGCCCAACACGTTTATGAACAGCTGGGCTTTGGGCAGAAAACACTTGTGAAAGACGGCTGGACGGCACCGGACGGCACGGTATATTCTTATGTGGAATACAAGCTTTATCGCACATAAACCGCTCACATAAGCATAAAAAGCCCCTTGCCGAAAGGCAAGGGGCTTTGAACGTTAACTTAGTCGCTGACGTAGGGCAGCAGAGCAACGTGACGTGCGCGCTTGATCGCAACCGTCAGCTCACGCTGATGGGCGGCACAAGTGCCGGTCACACGGCGAGGAATAATCTTCGCACGCTCAGACAGATACTTACGCAGACGGGGAACGTCCTTGTAGTCGATGTGGTCGATGCGGTCAACGCAGAAGCTGCAAACTTTCTTGCGGCCACGACGCTGAGGACGGCCACCACGGGTTTCCTGACGCTCTTTATCAAAAGCCATGGCTGGTTTCCTCCTTATCTTGAGATTGATGGTTTAAAATGGTAAATCTTCACTGTCGTCGATCAAAGCAAAGTCGTCAGCCGAACCTGCGGAATAGCTGACGGGATCGGGAACAGCAGGACGCGGCATTGCCGGCTGCGCGGGCGCAGCGGCAGGTGCATATCCGGCATTTCCTGCGGGTGCATAACCGCCCGCGGAAGCGCTCTTGCTTTCTGCAAAATGAATGTTGTCGGCAACCACTTCATAAGCGGTACGCTTATTTCCGTTTTTGTCCTCATAATTGCGCGTCTGCAAGCTGCCGTTGACGGCAATCATATTTCCTTTGCGGAAATACTTGCAAACAAACTCAGCGCTTTGGCGCCAAGCCACAATGTCAATGAAGTCTGCCTTACGCTCCTCGCCCTGACGAACAAAGGAACGATCTACTGCAATTCGGAAAGTGCAGGTAGCAATTCCGTTCGGCGTGTGCCGAAGCTCGGGGTCTGCCACCAAACGTCCCATTAAAGCAATCACATTCAGCATTATTTTGCCTCCGCTTTCGCCTTCTCCTCATCCAAAGCCACGATCATCGAACGCAGAACGCCGTCAGTGATCTTGTAAACACGATCCAGCTCTGCGGGGAACTCCGGGCTGCTGGTGAAGTGGATCACCGTGTAAACGCCGTCCGTCTCATCGTTGATGGGATAGGCCAGCTTGCGCTTGCCCCACTCGTCAACAGAATCGATTGTACCATTCGCCTCAATCAAAGATTTGAACTTGCCCACCAGAGCAGCGTTCGCCTCCTCATCAAGAGTAGCGCTGGTAATCAGCATGGTTTCATACTTAGCCATTTTCTGTACACCTCCTTTTGGACTTATGGCCGCTTTGCGCGGCAAGGAAATTGCCGTATGTACGGCAACTACTTAATTTTATCAAAAAAGCATTGTTTCGTCAATACTTTTTTTGCAAAACCAAAACGTTTTTCACATTTACAGCGTTTTGCAAAGCTCTTTCAAATAAGCGCGGAAGTCCTCGCCAATTTCGGGATGGCGCAAAGCGGTTTCCACCTGCGCCTGCATCACGCCCAGCTTTGCGCCCATGTCATAGCGTTTTCCGGTAAAGTCAACGCCCGTCATGCCGTCCTTGCGCGCTATCTCCGCCATTGCGTCCGTCAGCTGAATTTCGCCGCCGGCGCCGGGAGCGGTATGGTCTAAAATCTCGTAAATTTCCGGCGTCAGCAGACAGCGTCCCAAAATGGAAAACAAGCTGAACTCCTGGCCGGGCTTCGGCTTTTCAATCATGTCTGTGATATGGTAAAGGTTGTCTTTGATGAGATCGCATTTCATCGAGGAATATTTTTGAATTTGCTCGGGTGTCACCTCTTTGATGCCTACACACGCTTTGCCCGTCTGTTCATACGCTCGCATCAGCTGTGCGGCAACAGGATCCTGCCCCATAATCACGTCATCGCCGTACATGACCACAAACGGTTCGTCCTTGGTAAAGCCGCGGGCTTTTAAAACAGCGTGTCCCAAGCCCTTTGTTTCCTTTTGACGAATAAAATAAATATCGGCCATATTTGCAATGCTCAAACATTCTTCCAGCATGGCATGTTTGGCGGGATTGCCCGACAAGGCGCTTTCCAGCTCAAACGCATGGTCGAAATGATCTTCCATAATGCTTTTGCCGCGTCCTGTGATGATAAGAATTTCTTCAATGCCGGCCTGCACCGCTTCCTCGACGATATACTGAATCGCCGGTTTATCCACAATGGGCAGCATTTCTTTCGGCATAGCTTTTGTTGCGGGCAATACGCGCGTACCCAATCCCGCAGCAGGAATCACGGCCTTTCTGACTTTTTTCATGTTAATAACATCCTTTCCGACTGTACCAAAACGCGAACAAATCCTTGCCGTTCGCGTTTTGATGGTTCCGTTTTAAAAGGTATTCAACATATTCACCGGGCCTGCCCAGGCCACAAAAATACTGGAAAACACAAACAAGATTGCCACCATGACAACTACGCCAATCACGCTGGTTCCGCCGCGGCGCAGCAGCGCCGAGCGTACCGCGCCGGGCTCTGTCACACTTTGGCGAATCTTTTTAATTTGCCCTGCGGCAAAGCGCCGGTACAAATAGGTGGAAAACACAAGGAACAGCACCGACATAATCCAATTGAGATAAAAGCAAACTTCTCCCAGTGTGTTCACCGTTTGCATATTGACCCAAGCGGGCAGCACCGCCCCCGCTGTGGTCACCATTTGAATCAGCGTTGGGATGCTTGTGACCAAAGAAAGCACCATGGTAAACGCTGCCCACGCCCACATTTTACGATAGAAAAAGTAAGCCGGTGGAAAGAGCAGCGAAATCCAGCAAAGACCCATCTTGCTTCTCTTTTGATCCATGCGCTGAAACTGATACAGATAAGACGGCGCCGCATCGCCGATAAAGTCTGTCCAGTCCTGCACTGAAATTCCGTCAATTTCCCCCTGCACGGGCATCGGCGGAGGCGGGGGCGCAAACCCCGGCGCAGCACCGGGCATGGTATAAGGCTTTCCGCGCATCGAGCAGCCGCAATGCTGGCAGAAAATATTGTTTTGCGGATTTTCTGCGCCGCAGTTCGGGCAGCGCGCGCCCTGAGCATGCTCCTCGGTGTGTTTCGGCTTCGGGCTTTCATAAGAAAAGCTGCCGTGTTTTTCCTCAAACACACAATGCCCCTCTTTTTCGTAACATTCGCGATGATACGGTGCGCCGCACTCGGGGCAAAACACCACATCATCGTGCTCTGTCAAAGGCTTATGACAGACCACACATTCTTTTTTTGAAACATCCATAGAAAGAAACTCCCTTTTCCGGCGATAAAATACGCCATTGATGCAAATAAAGGGGGCTTATACGCTTTTTTCATGCAGCGCTAAAACCCCTCGGATAGTATCTTCTTTATGATACCGCAAACCGCAAAAAAAAGCAATGTTTCGTTTTTAGAATTGCAAAAAAGAATCCTTTACTTTTATAGGGCAATCTTATATAATAAAAAAGATATAATGATATAAAAACCGGGGAAGTTCGCCTATTGGAATGCGCCTTCCCACCCATGATGAAACGCGAGTAAGGAGAGCTTATGATTCTGGTTGATGAAATCAAACGCGAGCTGGGCGAGCTTGCGCCCGAAGTAACGGATTTAGCCGACGCGCTGGCCATTGAGCGCAGCCGTCTGCGCTTGGAGGAGCTGGAGCAGCGCAGTGCCGACCCGGCTTTTTACAACGACACCGAAAACTCCGCCAAAGTGTTTGCGGAGATGAGCGAGCTGAAAGACCGCTTGGAAAGCTACCACAAATTGCAGGAAAAGCTGTCGGATTCTGAAACGCTGGTGGAAATGCTGTCCGAGGAAGAAGACGAAGATTTGGCGCAGGAAGCGCAGGACAATGTCGAACAGCTGAAAAAGATGATTGAGGAAATGCGCCTCGTCACCCTGCTTACAGGCGAATATGATGCCAACAACGCCATTCTCACGTTCCATGCCGGTGCAGGCGGAACGGAAGCACAGGACTGGGTGAGCATGTTGTACCGCATGTATACCCGCTTTGCCGCCAACCACGGCTGGAATGTGCAGGTGCTGGATTATCTGGACGGCGACGAAGCCGGCATTAAATCGGCTTCCATCTTAATTGAAGGACACAATGCCTACGGCTTTTTGCGCAGCGAAAATGGGGTGCATCGCTTGGTGCGTGTCTCCCCGTTCGATTCTTCTGGACGCCGTCACACCAGCTTTGCCTCTCTGGAGGTCATGCCGGAGCTGGACGACTCCGTAACGGTAGAAATCCGCCCGGAAGACATCCGCATGGAAGTGTACCGTTCTTCCGGCGCCGGCGGACAGAAGGTTAACAAAACGTCCTCTGCTGTTCGCTTAATCCACGAGCCGACCGGCATCGTCGTGAGCTGCCAAACAGAGCGCAGCCAGTTCCAAAACCGCGATATGTGTATGAAAATGCTCGCTGCAAAGCTGTATCAAATCAAAGAGCGCGAGCATCTTGACAAAATCAGCGACATTAAAGGCATTCAAAAGGAAATTGCTTGGGGCAGCCAGATTCGCAGCTATGTGTTTATGCCCTACACGCTGGTAAAAGATCACCGCACTTCCTACGAAAACGGCAACGTTAATGCCGTGATGGACGGCGATCTGGATGGCTTCATCAACGCCTATCTGAAAGCCGCCAGCAAAGGCGAACTGCAAGAGACCTAAACAGCAAAAACGGGATACCGCCAGAGAGTAGGCGGTATCCCGTTTTTTATTTTTCCTCTAAGCGAATATCCTGCCCGCAAAAATAAAGCGTTTCACAGCTTCCCAAAAGGCGGGAAACAATTTTTTCGGTGTAGCGTCTTTGCAGGTCTTTATCATCGATGATATTCGAGGTGTAAATCGTCGGCAGTCGGCGGCACACGCGCGTATTGATTAAGCTGTATAAACAACTTGTGATATACGGCGAAATAAATTCTGTGCCAAGGTCATCCAAAATGAGCAATTCTGCTTCGCACAGCGTGGTCATGGTATCGCCCTCATTGGAAAAATGTTCTTTTTCCACCGCGTCAAACGCATTTTGAGCGCTGATGTACACCACTTGATAACCTTTTTCCAAAACAATTCGTGCCATAGCAAGTGCCAGATGCGTTTTCCCAAGCCCCGCATACCCGCAAAGATACAAGCTGGGGTTGGAAAGGGTGAAATTTTCCGCCCAGCGGTAGGCGTATTCCGTCAATTGCCTCATGTGTTCGCGCACGGTGCAGCCCAAATCAGCATCAAAGGTTTCAGGATACTTTTCCAAAGAAAACGTATCAAAGCTGGACAATTCCAGCGGGGAAGACTGATTCACTTCTTCCCGGCGCATGGTTCGGACAAGTTCCCGCACGCACTCACAAATCTGCCCGCTCGGTAAACGGCCTTTGTCCTCACATTTTTTGCAGGTAAAGTCCGGTACGGCCGCTTGCTCATAGCCGCTTTCCCGCAGCAAGCGGTCGTATTCCCGCGAGATTTGGCGCGTTTTTTCCAGCGCTGCGTCAATCTGTTCGCGGCTTGCGCCCTGCACAGCCAATCGGGTAGCCGCAATACCGGCAAGACGGCGCTCATTTTCCAGCCGGGAAAGCTCCGGCACCACCGCAAGGGCGCGCTGTCTAGCCTGCTCTGCCTTCGTCATTGCCACTTGGCGGCGCAAAGCCACCTCACGCAAGGCGCGGCGAATATATTCCGTATTGCTCGTCATGGCTTACACCTCGTTCTTTTTAAATTCGGGGACACGGCGCGGCACGCCTTTCAGCACGCGCTTGGCGTTGGGGTTTTCCGCACTGACAGGCTGCACGTTCTGCGCCGTCAGGTTCGACTGTGCAATCACATCTTTTACGGTGCGTTTTCCCTCCGTATACCAGCGCTTCAAAATACCGCCAATATAGCGCACATCTTTTTTAGGGCCGGCTGTTGCAACGGCCTCGACAATCATGGCGCGGTCAAACTTTAATTCTTCATACCATGAGGCAATTTCCCTTGCCTGCACGCGGGTAAACTGCGCCGAAGGCAGCTCCATCAGCTCGGCCACTTCGCGCTCGTGTTCATCGCGCACAGCAAGCAAGTTCAAATACTGCTCGGCTGCTTCTCCTGTCGTAATCCCGTTGCGCTGCCAGTCGAGCAAGCGCCGTTCAATATAACTGCCGCTTCGTTTTCCCAATCCCACACAGTGCGCCACACCAAGCAGAATCATATCCACCGGCATTTTATCCTCCGTATAGAGCGAAACTAAAATGGTGGTATCGCGCTCAGAAATCGTTCCGCCCATCAAGCGCTGACACTCCTGAACCAACGCGGCAATGGCAGGGTCGTTGCCGGCGGCACGGGTTACTTCCGCTGTTGTCAAACGCCGCCGGGGCACCTGCTCCAAATTGCCCGCAGCCAACATAACACGCGACTGGTTCGGGTGTGCGTCCACCAGCAGGCCTGCACCCTTCCAGTAGGTCAGCGCTGCACGCACCGATGCCGCGCTTTTAAGATGAAGCGCGCGTGCAATCAAAGCGGGGTCACTTTCCCCTGTTGAAATCACATACAGCGCCACGCGCAGCCACTCCTCTTCCAGCTCGGGCAAACGCGCAAACACCAGCTGTGGTACGGCAATGCTGTCCCCTTGGTTTTCCGCCAGCTGATACGCCATACAAGCGCCCTCCTTTTTTATGCAAAATTCTATCACTGTATTGCACTCTATTGTATCATACCTTCCACACGAGAACAAGAACCACCGTTATTGAGACTGATTTTAAGTTCTGTTATTCGGTACATTGGCAATCAATCATTTGTTTTAAGAAGGTTGATTTTTCCATTTCATCCATCTTTTACCGAAGAATCTCTCCTATCCATCTAAAAAAATAAAAATAATTCTTAAGTTTTGGCAAAGGGGTACACATCGGTGCATTTTTGTGCTATGATTAGGTAACAACTTTTTTACAAAAATGCGTTTGGCGGGCTTTTTTCAGTAGATTCTGCACACTGATCTTCCTGCCGGATGATGAAAGGGAGGGCCTCTCAAATGGAACAAACAACCAGAATGTTTTCTTTGGAAGAAGAAAAAAGCATTAAAATTAAACAGGTTATGAGCGATGTTTATCAAGCACTTTCAGAAAAAGGGTACAATCCCATTGGACAGATTGTCGGTTATTTGTTGTCGGAAGACCCGACCTATATTACTACCCACGATGGTGCGCGCGTCAAAATTCAATCGGTTGACCGGGATGAATTGCTCAGCGAGTTAGTTTGTTCTTATTTAGGTGTTTGCAACCCGTCCGATGCGCAATAAAACCAGTTACATCAAATCAAAAAACCGCGGCAAGCGTTTCTTTCAAAGAATGCTTGCCGCGGTTTTTCTTTTTAAAATTTTAAATTCTTTTACGCAGTCGGCTGGCCCTGAGCATTTGAGGCGCTGGTGCCGGTATCCGTGCCGCCCCCGGTACCGGGGTCAGGCGTCGGCTGTGTGGTTGGCTGCGTGTTAGGGTCAGTTGCAGGCTGCTGCGTGTTGGGGTCAGTTGCAGGCTGCTGCGTAGAGGACGAAGCAGGAGGCGTCGTTGGCGTCGAAGGCGGCGTCGGCGTGCTGGAAGATGCCGGAGTTTGCACCTCACCGGCCACATCGAGCTGCACAACATCCAGCTGAAGGTCAACACTGTCGCCTTCCGCAATACTGGAGTCCACCACGTTATCTTTGACATACTGGCCGTTGTTCGTCACAATATTCAAGCGGTACTGAATGCCCAGCGAAGTCAAATTCGCAATCACCGCATTGACATTATGATTCACGACGGCGGGCATTTTGGCCGTTTTTGCGCCTTGGCTGATCACCAAATGAACCATTGTTCCGGTTTTGGTTTCCTCGCCGGGAAGCGGCGTCTGGCGAATCACCACGCCAGCCTCTACGCTGTCGCTGTACTCATATTCCTGGCTGAACATAAAATCTTTGGCGTAAGACTGATTGCGAATAATATCTTCGTACTTTTGGCCTTTAAACGTCGGCGTCGTCACTGTATTCGTCACCGGAACTGCCTGTGAAGCAGTAGATGAAGAAGAAACCGCAGACGAGGAAGAAGAATCCGCCTCATCCGGCAAAGAGCCTAAAATGGCTACAATAGAAAAAATCATTACCAGCAAAAAGCCAATGCCGCAGGCAATGATAATTTTCCAATGGCGCGGTGTAAGCACAGCAAGATATGCGCGAATGCCCTTTAAATCCTGCCGCGCCTGCGGGGTGGTGAGCTCTTCTAAAAACTCCTGTGCCGACTGGGTACGCTCCTGAGAAGCCACACGCATAGCCGAAGCGATTGCCGCGGAAAAATAACCGGGAATCTGCTTTAAAATCGTGTGTGCGGCGGGAAGGTTATCCTGCATTTTGCGCAAGTTTGCCGGGAGAGGCGTGCGCCCCGTAACAGCAAAATAAAACAGCGCACCCAAGCTGTACACATCGGTGTACGGCCCTTGAAACTCTGCAACAGAATATTGCTCGGGGGCAGCGTAGCCGTCCGCCAAATGCGGCTTCAACTCGCTTTGCGCCGTCCGCAGCCCCAACGTTGCATAGCCGCACAGCTTTGCCCCGGTGGGGGTAATGCGCACGGTATCCGGGCTGATTCCGCGGTGCAAAAGCCCGCTTCGGTGCATGGTTTCCACCGCCGTTACAACCGGGGAAAGCAGTGTCAGCGCTTCCTGAGCATTCAAGGGAATGCGCAGTTCATCAAGGTACTCCATCAGCGTCAGGCCTTCGTCCGCTTCGCGCACGGCATACGCCGTGTTATTCGCTTCCACCAAGTCTAAAACGGCGGTCAAGCCCTCGGCCTGCCCCAAGCTTACCAGTGTTTTGTAAAGCTCGATAAAATCCATGCAGGTCGTTTTGTACAAAACCTCCCTGCCTGCTTTCGGAATGACGCGCCCATCGGCAGAACGCGCAGCACAGATGGCAAAGGGAATATACTCCTTTACCACAACGCGCGATTCCGTTTGAGCGTCAATCGCTTCATATTCCACGCCTTCGCCATCCACACGAAGGCACTTGGCCAATGTATAACGCCCTGCGAGCAGTGTGTTGACAGGCAGCGCACCCGCCGGGTTGGTATTGACAAAGCTATGCCCGCAGTAAGGGCATTGCTGCGCGCCGATATCCACCCGCGACATACAGTTGCTGCACACAATCTGTCTCATTCCGTTCCCTCCTAATGATGAACACTCTTCGTGTTCGTCCGTATTTCACCGGTTGGCAAAATGAGCCAACCGGACGAAATACCGTACCCTGCTTTCAGCTTCTCCACAAAGCATCAGCGGTCAAGATCTTCCTCGTTTTCCAAGTTGTGCCATACATTCTGCACGTCGTCATCTTCTTCCAGATGATCCAGCAAAAGGCCCATCTTTTTCAAATCGTCCGGGTCGGTCAAAGCCGTTTCCGTGGACGGCACCATTTCAATTTCAGCAGAAATAAAGTCGTAACCCTTTTGCTCCAGCGCTTCACGCACCGCGCTGAAATCCTCGGGCTTCGTTGTCACTTGTGCCACGCCGTCGCTCATATCAAAGTCTTCTGCACCGGCATCGAAAACGTCTTCCATGACGCTTTCTTCGTCCTTGTCCTCAACATCCAGCACAATCACGCCCTGCTGGGAGAACAAAAAGGCCACGCAGCCGCTGTTGCCCAGATTACCGCCAAACTTATCGAAATAATGGCGCAGGTTTCCGGCGGTACGGTTGCGGTTATCCGTCAGGGTTTCCACCATCATGGCAATGCCGGACGGGCCGTATCCTTCATAAGTAATGGATTCATAATCATCCTTTTCGCCGCCCTGGGCTTTTTTGATGATGCGCTGAATATTATCGTTGGGTACGTTGAGGCTTTTCGCCTTGGCAATCAAATCGCGCAGCTTGCCGTTCACGGCGGGGTCGGGGCCGCCCGCTTTGATGCACACTGCCATCTCACGGCCAATTTTCGTGAAAATTTTTGCGCGCTGGCCGTCGGTTTTTTCTTTCTTTCGTTTAATATTATTCCATTTGCTATGTCCGGACATCTGCCGAAACCTCCCTAACACTGTTCTGTGATAAAAAATACAGCTTAACTAATTTAGTATATCATGCAGTATTTAAAAAATCAATGCCAATCCCTTGACAGCCGCTATTTTTTACATCCTCATGCCTTTTACGTTGTATCTTTCCCGCGGCTCGGCTGCGCATTGCTTGTTATTTTAGATTGCGAAGCCCTTTCGGATAGCGGTTTTTGCACTTTCCGCCCGAACACTTGCCGAAGCCCAGCGGATAGCCATTGCACAATACTGCCGCAAAGCCCTTTTGCGCGGTTTTGGTTTCAATTTCTTCGCCGCGCAGCCAAGCTTGCACCCGCACGTCGGACAATTCCAAACGCTCGGCATTGCTGCACATCGCACCAAACGCCATAAAGAACGCATGAGACGGCTCAAACCGATCTTTTACGACTTCGCCCAGTTCCGTGCCGATGCGCAAAATACGCAGCTTTTTCACACCGGCAGGGATGGGCGCCTCGGGCAGCAGATACAGCAGCTTACCCGCCGAAGCAACGCTTGCCTCGGTGTACTGCGGCAGCATTTCCTGCAAAAAAGCGCGGCACTGTGCGGGCATTTCCACAGAAAGCTTCCAAGGCGAAATCGGCAGCGCCGCACCGGGCTGCTTTTGCAGCAGTGCCATGAAGTGGCCTTCACCGCCGTGGCATGGATAAATACGTTTCGTTCGGGTTAAGTCCCACTTGCTTTGCGCACAGCGCTGCGGCTCTCCTGCACTGCCGAAGCCCGCCCGCTCGGATAAATCCAGCAAGGTAAAATCGGGATGCTCGTCTAAGAAAGCGCTGATTTGCACCTCGTTTTCTTCGGGGGAAAACGTACAGGTGGAATAACACAGCAAGCCGCCCGGCTTTAAGCATTGCGCGGCATCGTGCAGAATTTGTTTTCCCAGTGCCGCACACTGCGCCACCAGCGCCGGGGTATGCTGCTGCTCGGCCTGCGGCTCTTTGCGAAACATTCCCTCGCCGGAGCAAGGCGCATCCACCAGCACTTTATCGAATACGCCCGGCAGTGCTGCGGCAATGCGGTCGGTGCTTTCATTCAGCAGAACCGTGTTGGGAAAACCCATGCGCTCCAAATTGCTTTTCAGCGCACCGGTACGGGAAGGGGTGTATTCATTCGACACCAACAGTCCCTGTCCTTGCAGCGCCGAAGCCAGCTGTGCGCTTTTTCCGCCCGGCGCGGCGCACAAGTCCAGCACATACTCACCGGGCTTGACATCCAGCAGCGCCGCAGGTGCGGATGCGCTCGGCTCCTGTACATAGTACACACCGGCGTGATAATACGGATGCAGCCCGGGGCGGAATGCGGCATCATCCAGCTCCCAGGATTCCCGGCAAAAGCCGCTGGGATGATCTGCAATTCCGGCTTCGTGCCACAGCTCCCGGCCCGGCTTGTCGCCAACGCGCATCCGGTTGAGCGTCAGACCGCGATGCACACCGCCTGTCGGGCGGTACCGCTCGTCATATTCACGCCCCAGAAGGGCGCGTTCTCTGGCTTCAAAATAAAAACTGGGCATCCTCGTCTCTCCTTTTTCGGCATAACCGTCCGGCATTTTTTCCTGTTTTTTCCTTGCTTGCATTTGCATAACTTCAGGTAGGTCAAGCCATAATACTAGCATGAAGGAGGTGAAACACATGGAAAACAAAGCAATGAACAAGACCACATCCAGCCGTTCTTCTAAAGCAATGAAGAACAGCACGAACAGCACTGGCAGCAATCGTGCTTCCAACTACTCCAACAGCACCAACAGCACCAACAGCCGCGGCACGTCTTTGAAGTCCAATGGTAAAACCACCAGCAGCCGCAGCACAAGCAGCAAAACAACCAACGGCAAATAAGCGGTAAAACCGCCAAAAGGTACGGCGCACTTGCTTTTGAAAGCAAAGTATGCTGTACCTTTTTCTTTTTGGGGCAATCCTGTGCGCGTTTAGGCGTGCTGTTCCTGCTCTTTGCGCACTTTCACAATCACATCAAACAGCTCCTCAATACGGTCGAAGCGATTTTGCAGATACAGCCATCCAAACAGGGCTTCCAGCGCCGTAGACGCGCGATATTCTTCGGCGGTGGCATGTTTTGCCACCGTTGCTTTGCTGGCGTTTTTTCCCCGGCGCACCACCGCCTGCTCTTGTTCGGTGAGCAGGGGCAGCAGCGCCTGCAAAAACACAAACTGCGCCTTGGCAGATACATATTTCACCGCCTCACCATGCAGGCGGTTCGGCACAAGGCGCGTGTGCGTGACAAGCAAACGGCGCACCAGCAGCTCATACACGCCATCGCCCATAAATGCAAGGGCGAGCGGCGAGTGTTCCCGAATATCAATTTCGCTTTCGCAGTCAAACAGCATCGTTTGCTCTCTTTCCTCAGAATACATAGTCAAACTCAAATTCTCCAATGCGAATGGTATCGTTTTCCTGAACCCCTTGGCGAATCAGCTCGTCCAAAACGCCTTCATCCGCCAGCTGACGCTGGAAGTACTGCAAGCTCTCGTAGTCGTCTACGTCGCTGCCTTCCAAAATGCGCTCCAGCCAGGGCGCATCCACATCGAACGTGGTGTCATCCACACGCGACACCGTAAAGGCACGCGGGTTGACAGCGTTCGGGTCGGGCTTCACATATTCCGGCTCGTAAATCGTCACAGGCGGCAGTTCTTTCAAGCGCTCATACACCAAGCCCGGCAAGCCGTCAATGCCTTGGCGTGTCGCCGCACTGACCGGCAGGAACGTCAAGTGCTTTTCCTCCTCAATATAGCGGCGGAAAGCCTCTACCTGCTCCGGCGTGGCGATGTCGCACTTATTCGCCAGCACAATCTGGGGACGGGTGGCTAATTCCGGTGAAAAGCGTTCCAGCTCCTCATTGATTTTTTCAAAATCTTCCACCGGGTCGCGCCCTTCACAGCCCGATACATCCACCACATGCAGCAGCAGACGGCAGCGGTCCACATGGCGCAAGAAAGCATGACCCAGGCCGACGCCATCGGCTGCGCCCTCGATTAAGCCGGGAATATCTGCGGCAACAAAGCTTGCTTCAGGGCCTACCTTAACCACGCCGAGTACGGGCGAAAGCGTGGTAAAGTGATAGTTCGCAATTTTGGGCTTTGCAGCACTGATAACGGAAATCATGGTCGATTTTCCCACGTTGGGAAAACCAATCAAGCCAACATCCGCAATGAGCTTCAGCTCCAAACGCACTTCCATTTCCTCGCCGGGATAGCCGGGCTTTGCAAACTTGGGAATTTGGCGGGTCGGAGTGGCAAAGTGTGCGTTGCCCCAACCGCCTTTTCCGCCTTTTGCCACCACAACCGGCTCGGAGGAAGAAATATCCGCGATGACCAAGTTCGTTTCGGCATCCCGAATGACGGTGCCGATAGGCACTTTAATCACGAGGTCGGGCGCATTTTTGCCGCTGCAATTACTGCCGCGGCCATTTTCGCCGGGCTGTGCAGCGTATTTTCTTTTATAGCGGAAATCCATCAGGGTAGACAGGTTGGAGTCGCCCTGAAAGACAATATTGCCGCCGCGTCCGCCGTCGCCGCCGTCCGGGCCGCCCGCTGCAACATACTTTTCCCGGTGGAAAGCCACCGCTCCATCGCCGCCTTTTCCCGCTTTAATGGAAATTTTCGCAGTATCAATAAACATGTTTTTCTCCTTTTGCTATGGCGGGCTTTACGCAGGATTGCCGCGTCAGCCCGCATTTCACGGTGACGGATGACGAACAAAAAAGCCGAGTCGCATGGCGGCCCGGCTTTTCTTGCGAACAATTATTGCTTAATGCTGACCTGCTTGCGGTCACGGCCCAAACGCTCGAAGCATACGCGGCCGTCTACCAAAGCAAACAGCGTGTCGTCGCTGCCGCGGCCGACGTTCTCACCCGGATGGATGTGTGTGCCGCGCTGACGCACCAGAATGTTGCCAGCCAGAACGAACTGACCGTCTGCACGCTTTACGCCCAGACGTTTCGACTCGGAATCGCGACCGTTCTTTGTAGAACCTACACCTTTTTTATGTGCCATGTGTAATACCCTCCTTTATTAGCCGTTGATCTCAGTGATTTCAATTTTGGTGAACGGCTGACGATGACCCATCTTGCGCTTAGAGTCCTTCTTGGGACGATAAGTGAGGATGGTCAGCTTCTTGCCCTTGCCGTTCTTCACGACCTTACCGGTTACCGTAGCGCCGGCAACGGTGGGGGTGCCAAACTTCACGTTACCTTCTTCGCCCACTGCCAAAACAGTGTCGAACGTATAGTTGCTGTCGGCCTCGACATCCAGTTTCTCAACATAGATGACGTCGCCCTTCTGCACGCGGTACTGCTTACCGCCTGTCACGATGATTGCGTACATAATTTACCCTCATTTTCATTAAGTCTCGCTGGACTGAAAGGCGGGTGCAAAGCACCACTTGTGCTTTCCTTTCGGAAAACGCCCGAACCATGCGGCCATATCAGTGTACCACAAACTTTCCCTTTATGCAAGGGGTTTCAAGGCATTTTCCGCGGCTTTTACGGTATTTTCCATCAAAACTGCGCGTGTCATCAGGCCAACGCCGCCGGGAACCGGGGTAATGGCGCGCACCACAGGCTCCACGCTGTCAAAATCAACGTCACCGCACAGCTTGCCGTTTTCATCGCGGTTCATGCCCACATCAATCACAATGGTATCTTGGCTCACAAACTCTTTTGTTACAAACTTGGCCTTTCCAATCGCCGCCACCAAGATGTCTGCGTTTCGGCAAATTTCGGCTAAGTTTTTCGTTTTGGAGTGGCACATCGTCACCGTGCAGTCTGCCGCCAGCAAAAGCGAAGCCATCGGCTTTCCAACAATGTTGCTGCGTCCCAGCACCACGGCCCGCTTGCCCGCAAGGTCTGTGCAGACACTGTACAGCATTTTCATGCAGCCCGAAGGAGTACACGGGTAAAACGCACGCGCATCCCCCAGCGAAACCAAGCCGGTATTGATCGGCGTAAAGCCGTCCACATCCTTTTCCGGTGCAATCGTTTCAATCACTGCCTGTGCCGAAAGATGCTCGGGCAGCGGCAGCTGTACTAAAATGCCATGTACAGTGTCATCTTCGTTTAAAGTACGCACGGTGTGTAAAAGTTCTTCCTGCGTTGTCGTTTCAGGCATTCTCAGCACACGGGAAAGAATGCCGCACTCCGCGCAGTCCTTTTCCTTTCCCGAAACGTACACCTGACTGGCCGGGTTTTCCCCCACCAGCACCACGGCTAAACAGGGTTTCACCCCGCGTTCTTCCAGCGCTTTCACGCGCTCGGCCACCTGCTGCTTGCACAATGCTGCAAGCTCTTTCCCACGAATGATCTGTGCCATACTTTTTTACCCTCCTTGATTGATGCCGCGCCGGGCAGGCAGTGTCACTTTTTGTCCGGTTCCTTTTCCTCGTCGGAAGCTTCCGGCTTGTTCTGCTTGTCCTTCGCTTGCTCGCGCTCGCTTTCATCCTCGCTGTCATCATCCCCCTCATTCGATGACGGCCGGCTGCTTTCCTGCGCTTTGCTTTGCTCTTTCTCGTCGTCCTTGCCGCTCTCGTCGGCTTGAGACTTTTCCTCTTGGACTGTTTCTTTTGCCGATTCGCTCGACTCCTCAATTTGTGCCGGCTCGCTCACCGCTTCCTGACCGGGCAGGGCAGGAATCACCAGCGGCACACCGCGATATTTGCGGCGCAGTACGACCCAAGCCACCAGCGCAGCCACCACGCTCAGCGCGGCCACTGCTTGGCTGATACGCACATTGCCAACCATCAGGCTGTCCGTGCGCAGACCTTCCACGAAAAAGCGTTCAAAGCCGTACCACATCACATAAAGCAGCGTCATTTCGCCGTGGAAGCGGCGGTGCTTGCTGTACCGCCACAACAGCAAAAATCCAAGGCCGCACCAAATTGACTCATACAAAAAAGTGGGATGCACCGGCATGGACGGGTCCACCGTCATACCCTGCGCTGCCAGCGTTTGCTGAACTGACTGCAAATATTGCTGCGTGTTTTCGCTGATCATGCCCCACGGAAGCGTGGTATTGCCGCCGAAGGCTTCCTGATTGAAAAAGTTGCCCCAGCGGCCAATGCACTGTCCAATCAAAAATCCCTGCGCCGCCAAGTCGAACATGGGCAGCATCGGCACTTTGCGCAACCGGCACATAAGCGCTCCCATTAAAAATGCGCCGATGACACCGCCATAGATGGCAATACCGCCAAGGCGAATATCAATCATTTCCCAAACGCTTTGATATTCAAAAGGCGCGGTTGCCACATAATAAGCGCGTCCGCCGATAATGGCGGCGATGGTGGAAACAAAAATAACATCCACCATTCGGTCTGCGTCAATTCCATAGCTTTTCGCATAGCGAAACGCATACAGCATTCCCAAAAGCAGGCCCAGCGCAATGCATACACCGTACCAGTAAATGGGAACGCCGAACACGGTGAACGCCACGCGGTTAATCTCCATTTCCAGCCCAAGGCCGGGAAACGAAACGTGATTCACCATTTGTTATTCTCCTTCTTTTTGCACCGGGCGAATAATGACCACAGCGCTGTTTTCCTCCAGCAGCATCGTATTTAATGCGCTTTGTACATCCTCTTTTGTAATGGCGGCCAGCGCCTCAATTTCCTGCGCCGGTGTGCGTTTGCGCTGATGGGCAGAAAACAGCCCTGCGGCCACATCATCCACTGCCTCCAAACCGGAAATCAGCTCACCGTACAGCTGATTTTTGCACAGCTTAAAGAGTGTTTCATCAATGCCTTCTTTGCGCAAGCGGTCAATTTCTGCCAAAAGCAGCTCGCGCACATATTCCGGTTTTGCCGTTTCGCCGCCAAAGCAAATCGTCACAGCGTCGTCGAGCACAAGGCTCTCGCCGGAAAATCCGCTGCTGACAAGGCCCTCATCATACAATTTGCGGTAAAGCGGCGTCATGCTGCCGCAAACCAGCTCCGTGAGAACTTCGCAAATCAACTCAGTTTTCAAGCGCTCTTCACCGCTGACCGGCGCTTCCTTAAAGCCCAAGCCCAGCATCGGCTTGGCAATGGCCATGGAAAACTCTCGGTGTTTGCAGCAAACGCCCGACGGCTCGCTGACTCCTACGCGCTCTGCCGTTCCCGGCTGAGGCGCAATCTTTGCCCGTTCTACTGCCGCCATCACGGTTTCCATCGTCACATTGCCCGCCACGGCTAAGGTCATGTTCTGCGGGCGGTAAAACGCCTGTGTGCAGCGGTAAAGCAGATCGGGTGTAATCTCCGCGATGCTTTCCACGGTGCCGGCAATGTCGTCTTTCAGCGGATGCGCATGATACAAACAATCATACAAACTGAACATCAAGCGCCATTCCGCGGCATCATCATACATCTTAATCTCTTGGCCGATAATGCCCTGCTCTTTATGCACCGTTTCGTCGGTGAAATAAGGCCGCGAAACAAAGCTGAGCAGAATATCCAGGTTTTCGTCAATGCGGTCTGTGGCCGTAAAAATATAACAGGTGCGGTCAAAACCTGTGTAGGCATTGGCGCTTGCCCCTGTCTTGGCGTACAGCGTAAAGGCGTCGCCTTCCTCGTTTTCAAACATTTTATGCTCTAAAAAATGAGCCGTTCCGGCGGGCATCTCATACGGTTTGCCGTCCAGCAGAAATTTTCTGTCCACGCTGCCGAAATGAGTGCCATAAATGGCGTGTACCCCTGTAAAACCCGGCATGGGATGCACCAGCACGGTTAAGCCGTTGTCCAACACTTTCTTTTCAAAGCGTGTTGCCCGTTCAATTGCTTCATAAGCCTGTTTCATTGGGGTGCTCCCTCCTTCGTAATGCGATACGTCACCGACAAGCTGAATTTGGCCAGTGCCTCTTTCACCTGCTGTGCGGTTACCGCCTCGATTTGCTCAATCACTTCTTCCGGGGACAAGCCGCTGCCGTTGAGCAGCTCGCCAAAATTCCAGCTTTCCATCGCGCCAAGGCTGTCGTTCACGCCGCGCAGGGCGTTTTTCAGTGCGCGCTTGGTGTCCTGCATTTCCTTTTCGGTGATTTCACCCGTTTTGAGCAGCTCCAGCTCGTTTAAAATAGCTTCTTTTGCGGCATCGGCGTTGGCATGTTCCACGCCGCTGTCAATCGACAGCATTCCGGTGGAAGCGGCATAACCTGCCGAGCAGTAATAGCAAAGGCTGCGTTTTTCGCGTACATTTTGGAACAAGCGGCTGGTTGCGGTTCCGCCGAGCAGCGCCACTGCCACGCGCATGATGCTGCGTTCCATTCCCTTCACCGGACGGTCGGAGGTAAACAGCATACAAAGCTTTCCCTGCACCGTGTCCATCGGCTCGTCATACATTTCCTCGGCTTGACGCGGCATCGTTTCCATCGGACGCAGGGCAGCCGGGCAGCGCCCGCTGAGCGTTTCCAACACAGCGCGCAGCTGTTCTTCTACCTGCTCGTCCTGCAAGCCGAAGCACATTACTTCCACACGCGATGTGTTCACCATATTCCAAAAAGCATCCGTCACCTGCTCGGGCTTCACCGCGTCCAGCTCATCCAAATAGCCGTGACGCTCTACACCCGCGGGTGCATCGCCAAAAAACTTTCTGCGCGCCTGACGCAAACAGTACAGGCGCTTTTCATTCATTTCGCTTTCCAGCTCCTCGCGCAGCTGCTCACGCTCAATCTCAATAAATTCGGGCGAAATCACGCCGTCTTTCATCACCGGATGAAACGCCGCGCCGAACGCGATAGAAGCATACTCACTGCTGAGGCTTTCGCCCTCCAGTGCAAAGGCGTCTTTAATGCCGCTGACGGCGACGGTCAATACACGATTGCCGCCGTTGACCACCGTATCGACAGACAAGCTTGCGCCATACAGCCCCGCCAGCTTTTTGGAAAGCTCGGTCATATCGGGGCAGTCGGCATAGCCGCGCTCCATTGCCAAAGCCAAAAGCGCCTCGGCGGTGGCATTTTCTTTTTGTGCGGGCCAAATAAAGTTAATGGAAAGGCGCTGGCGGCAAAACTGCTCGGCAGGCGCCGTGCTGAGATAAACCTCCGGTGCAATTTCTTTACGATGCATGTTCATTCTCTTCCTTTCCTTACGATGTCATGCCCAGATACTCTTCCAGACAAAGGCCTTGTTCCATAATTTTAGTGGCATCCTCCACACCGACATAGCGATAGTGCCACGGCTCAAATTTTGTACCGGTAATGGCCTCTTTATCCTTGGGATAACGCAGAATAAAGCCGAAACGTGCGGCGTTCTCCTTCAGCCACTTGCCTTCCTTGGTGTCGGCAAAGCCTTCGTCCATTTCCAAATAATTTACAGAAAGGATATCCGCTGCCAAGCCCGTTTGGTGCTCGGAAGTGCCGGGAACATTGCGCAGGCTTTTGGTGTTGGTATAGGCCTCTTCATAAGTGCAGCCCAGAGCCAGATTGTCCTGAATCATCTCGACAAAAAGATATTTTTGCCGTTCATAGCTGCGATATCCAGACGACAGAAAAATCGGGCATCCATCCGCAATCGCGGCTGCCTCCAGTTCACGGAACGCTTTGGCCGCGCGGGCGTCCAGCTGGCGGTCCTCGGTGTCCATCACTTCCAGTTCAGGCGGAATGTAACCGTCCGGCAGGGGGTGCTGGGTGTTCACCAAGCGCAAAATCCCAATGGCGCCGTTGTCCTGCATTTGTGTCAAATCGTTCTCGGGTTCGGCAGCTGGTGTCTGCTGTACGCTCTCCTCCTGTGCTGTCGATTCCGCTGCGGAGACAGAAGGTTCTTCGTGATAGGCCGCGGCTGCCTTCCACTCCTGCTGAGCGATACGCGCAGCGTAGCCAATGCCCGCAGCAATACAAAGCAGCGCCACCATGCCCAGCACATTCGGCTTTCTTTTTTTCTTCTTTTCTTTTTTTCGTCCCGATTCCTCTTTGGGTTGTTTCTCCTCGGTTTGGCTTTGCGTGCGGCGGTGTCCTTTTTGCTGATAGACATGGACATTTTCGGTTTCGAGTGTCTTTTTTTCCGAAGCGGGAAGCGGCTGCTCTTCCTGCGGCAAATCCAAAGGCTGCGTATCCTGCAAGCGTTCATTCAAAAACGCTTCAATCTTCCGTGCATTTTCGTCGCGCTCTTCTTTGCTGCGCACGCTTTCCCGCTCCCAATGCTGCGCCGAAAGTTCCTGCGGCACCTCTTGTACAGCAGCCTCCTGCACGCTCTGAGCGGCGCTTTCATACGGTGTTTGCGCTTCCTGTGCGTCGATTTCCGCCGACTGCCGTTCCAGCTTTTCCAAAAGGTCTTCTTCCTTTATGTATAAGCCCTCGTACTGTGCAATTTCCTCTTGCGCTTCTCTTTTAACCTGCTCTTCGGAAATTTCCGAGCGCTTGCTGTCTGCCCTGTTTTTTTTCGCCACTGGGACACCTCTTTCTTTCAAAGTTGCAATATGAAAAAAGGATAGCTCCGGCAGACGCGAGCAGCGCCGCGCCCAGCCAAAAGCTAACCCTTAGTATACTACATATCCCTGCAAATATCCAGCTAAAAAACTTGTGCATTTTTGAAAACACAAAAATGCACATTTTTTTCACAGCAAGCGCAAGGCTGCAAGGCCAAATGCGCAGAAACCTTTTGCAGATTTCAAGCATTTTTAAACGCAGCTTATACCACTTGCGGTACAAAGCGGCGAGAAGTTCCACTTTTCAAAAAGTTTAGTTGAAAAATGCATTGTGAATGGAGGTCACCGCGCGGTCGGCATCCTCTTTTTTGATGATGACGCTGATTTTAATTTCGCTGGTGGCAATCATTTGAATGTTGATGTTATTTTCATACAGCGTTTCAAACATTTTGGAAGCAACGCCGGAATGGCTTTGCATCCCCGCGCCTACAATGCTGACTTTTGCGACGTCGGTATCCACCACAATTTCCGAGCCGCCGAAGCGCGACTGATTTTCGCGCAAAAGGCGTTCTGCCAAGGCCGCATCCTCCAAAGGCACCGTGCAGAGAATATCCTTGCTTTTGTCGCGTCCCACGGATTGCAGAATAATGCCGACATTGATTTTATGCTGTGCCATCAAGCTGAACACTTTAAAGGAAATACCCGGCTGATCGGGCACTTTCAACACCGAAATTACCGCAACATTGTCATCCTTTGCAACACCTTTAATCAACATACCTTCCACGTCTGTTACCTCCTTCACGATGGTTCCGGGCAAATCTGTCAGCGAAGAACGCACTTCCAAATTGACCGAATATTTTTTTGCCAATTCGACACTGCGGTTATTCAGCACCTGCGCACCCAGGCTGGCGAGTTCCAACATCTCGTCAAATGTAATGCACGGAAGCTTGCGTGCATTGGGAACCTTGCGCGGGTCGGCGGTGTAAACACCGTCCACGTCTGTATAAATCTGGCACAAATCGGCGTTGAGCGCTGCGGCGATGGCAACGGCGCTTGTGTCCGATCCGCCGCGGCCCAGCGTGGTAATATCGTCGTAGCGGTTCATTCCCTGAAAGCCCGCCACTACAACCACACGGTTGCGGGACAGCTCGCTTTCAATACGCTCGGTGTCGATATTTTTAATGCGTGCTTTGGTGTAGGCGCGGTCGGTATGGAACCCTGCCTGCCAGCCGGTTAAGCTAATGGCCGAGCATCCCAGCTCTTGCAGCGTCATCGCCAGCAGAGCCGCGCTGATTTGCTCGCCGGAACTCAGCAGCATATCCATCTCGCGTTTGGAAGCATCATGTGTAATTTCATCTGCTTTGGCAATCAATTCGTCGGTTGTGTCACCTTGTGCCGATACCACAACGACAACATCATCGCCCTGTGCGCGTGTTTTGGCAACAATCCGCGCCACGTTGAACAGTCGTTCTCGGTTTTGAACGGACGTTCCTCCAAATTTTTGTACAATCAACGACATCTTTAAATCCCCCTCTGTTCCATCGCCGTTAAATCACCGTTGTTTCCTGCACGAAAGCGCCGCGGTTATCCGCCGCCAAACGGTGCAGGGTAAACGCTTTGGTTGCCTGTGTTTGTGCCAGCGCCTGCTCGGCGCGGTCAAAAAATGCATCATCCGATGCATCCGCAATGGCCAAAATCGTCGGCCCCGCGCCGGACAAAAACACGGCATGTGCCCCAAGCTGCTGGGCCAAAGCAAAAATCTCCTGCCCGCCGGGCACCAACCCCATGCGATATTGCTGGTGCAAACAATCCTTTGTTGCAACACTCAGCAGTTCATAGCGCTCCTCGCAAAAGGCCGCGGCCAAAAGCGCCGCACGCGACAAATTGAATACTGCATCTCGATGCGCCACCTGTGCCGGAAGCGCTGAACGCGCTTTTTTGGTGAGCAGCTTAAAATCTGGAATAAACGCGGCAAAAGCAAGCTTTTCGGAAATATCCTTGCGCACGCTGTAAACACGCCCGGCATCATAAGCGGAAACCACGAAGCCGCCCAAGAGAGCGGGAGCCACGTTATCTGGATGGCCTTCCAGCTTTGTGGCAAGGTTTAAAATCTCGTCCGCATCAAGCGGGTTGCCCAGCAATGTGTTTGCGCCCAGCAGTCCCGCCGCGATACACGCCGAGGAGGAGCCCAGCCCCCGCGCCTGTGGGATTGCGTTCGTTTGCACCAGCTTCAACCCGGTAAACGGCTTTCCGCACAGTTCATACAAATGACGGGCCGTTGTATAAATCAAATTGTTTTCCCCAGTGGGAACACGGCTTTTATCCGCGCTGGAAATATGTACCCCCTCGGCAGGTTCCATTTGCACGGTATTATACATCTGAAGCGCCAGGCCGCACGAGTCAAATCCCGCTCCGATGTTGGCGCTGGTGGCGGGTACCTTTATTGTTATCATACGCATTCCCCTTTTATTTCGCCAATATCCGCATGGTATTTTCTACGAAAAATCCATTTTTTTCTATTTTTGCGCAAAAAGCGTCCCACTCCTTGCGGCTCATTGCCTGCGCAATTCCCGCAAACCGGTTTCCCTCGCGCCAAATTTCCCGCACTCCCTCGAGCGCTCCCGTTCCCTGGCCGCGCAAATACCAGTCGCAAGCGTCGTCACCGCAAAAATATTCGCCCTCCGCAAGCGGCTCGCACGCGCGCCACATCAAGCCTTGATGGATGCTATCGCCTTTCACCAGTGCATCCATCACGTCGGCAGCAACCGCACTGGCCGTGGGCAGCTTGCCCGCGCCTTTTCCATAAAACATGACATCGCCCAGCATATCGCAGCGCAGCATGACGGCGTTATAAACATCGTTTACCCCTGCAAGCGGGCTTTCGTTGGGAACCGCCATCGGCTCTACGGAAATATCCGGCGATAACACATCATTTTCGCATGAAAAACGTGCAATCAGTTTGACCGTGTACTGACGAGCCGCCAGAGCTTTAAAGTCCTCCGGCGTTATGTCACGAATCCCTCTTACCAAGACATTTTCAGGGTGAATTTCACGGCCCAGCACAAGCGACGACAAAATACAAATTTTGCGCTGTGCGTCCACGCCGTCCACATCGGCCGAAGGGTCGCGCGTTTCTGCATATCCAAGCGCCTGTGCATGTTTCAGCGCCTCGTCAAAATCATAGCCTTTCTGCGCCATTTCCGTGAGCATAAAATTGGTTGTGCCGTTGATGATGCCGTAAATATCGGTTACTACATTGGCCGCCAAGGATTCATACAGCGGTGTAATAATCGGCATTCCGCCGCCCACGCTGGCTTCAAACAAAAAGCAAACGCCTTTTTCCTTGGCAAGCGCGAGCAGTTCCGCACCGTGCACAGCCACCAGCTCTTTGTTGGAAGTAGCGACATGCTTGCCGCTTTCCAGCGCCGATTTTACATAAAAATAGGCCGGGTTTAAACCGCCGATGGTTTCCACCACCACGCTTACCTCTTCATCGTTCAGCACTGTGTCAATTTCTTTGACAAAAAGGGCTTCGTCCGGGTGGCCTGAAAAATCACGAATATCGCAAATATATTTTACAGACACTTCTTCTCCGACACGGCGGCAAATGGAAGCTGAATTCGTGCGCAAAACCTCCAACACGCCGCTTCCTACGGTGCCGAAGCCTAAAATTGCTACTTTCGCCATTGGAATTCCCCCTCTTTTATTCCATGCTGTTTATATTGTGCTGCGTCGAACATCCACCACGGTTCGATGGGTGCGCAGCCGCCCTAAAAGCTGTTCCACTTCCATGTGCATCTGACCGGTTCGAAGCGCTACGGAAACCTGCGCCGTTCCGTTTTCCGGCATGGACTGGTTAATGGTTACAACAGAAGCACCGGCGCGATACATTTCTTCCAAAAAGTTGTGCAAAGCGCCCGACTCATCTAAAAGTGTTGCCGTTACGGTTGTAACGTCACGGCTGCTGTCCGCATCAAAAATGCTGTCCTTATACTTATAAAAGGCACTGCGCGAAATACCCGCCTGCTTGACGGCGGCGGAAATATTCTTTGCCGCCCCACTGGCTAAAAGCTCCTTGGCCTTCAGCACAGACAGAAATACTTCCGGCAAAACTTCGGCATCCACCAGTAAAAAACGTTTTTCCATGTCTGCCTCCCATTCATTCCATCTCCCGCTTTGCTGCCCGTTTTCAGCAGCTTTTGATTCAACCAAACGGCAAAGACTTTGCTGCCGTTTCTATTGTCCACCGCATTCTTTCGCGCTGCGGTGATTGGGAATTGCTGTTATCATAACATGTTGTCCTGGGAAAAACAAGCGTTTTTGCGTGGAATGCATTATTTTTAGTTTTTTTCAACAATTCACTCAAGTAAATAGTTAAAATATTTCGGCGTTTTTGCATTCAATTGTCTTTTCCAGAAAAACAACTTATGATTTCCCCAAAAACGCTCTTTCATCCCATCCGTTCCCAAACAAACAAAACAGGCGCTTTTGAAAGCGGTACATCCACTTTCAAAAGCGCCTGTTTTTATCATTTTGAATTCATTGCCCTGCCGCGAAGCCTTATGCCGCAGGTGCTGCCGCTGCATGGCCGGTACACGTCAGACGTTCCTCCGAAGCCTTGTAGTAACCGGTTGCTGTCGGACAGCCCGCAGCCGGGGCCAAACCGGTTTGCGTACAGTAAGCGCCCTGTACCACACTTTCCGGCATATCCCATGTTTTCACGGGATACTTCGCCTCGTTTGCGTTCAGCGTCGACTCCATCAGCTCTTTCCAAGCGCCCGCACCCGGATGCTTATGATAAGCCGGGTTATAGGCCTGCATCAAATGCTCGTTACCGGAGTCATAGCCCCACCAGAACGCAGTGCAGTAATACGGCGTCAAACCGACAAACCAGATGTCCTTATTGTTGTTGGAGGTACCCGTTTTACCAACACTCTCCATACCGCGGATATCTGCCGCATAACGATTTGCCGTACCGCCCGCATCCGTCATAACGCCTTTCAGCAAACGGTTCATAATATAGGCTGTATCTTCACCAATCGCTTGGACGGTGTAAATATCTTTTTCCAAAATGACATTGCCCATATAGTCCTCAACGGTCGTGTAGCTGTGCAGATTAGTAAAGCGTCCGCCGTCGCCATACATCATGTAGGCGCCAGCCAGCTCATATGCGCTCATACCGTTCGTCATGGAGCCCAGCACCAACGGAGCTAAGTCGCGGTCCGACTCGACCAGCGTAGAGATGTTCAAGGTATCAACGCAGAAATCATACATATTATCTACGTCGACAATCTGACCCACACGCACAGCAATGGTATTCAAAGACTTTTTAATCGCTGTATAAACCGTTGTCGGCTGGTGGGTGTAAGTGCCATCGTAGTTTTTCGGCCATTGTTTTGTGCCGCCCCGCCCGTCCGGAATCGTCAAGGGGTCATCCGGGAAGGTTGAGCTGTAATCGGCATAGCCGTACTCAATCGCCAAGGGATAAGCCGCCACGCCTTTCATGGTAGAACCCACTTGACGCACACTCTTAATCGCACGGTTCAAAGCTCTGTCTTTTGTTTTTTGACCCAATCCGCCTACGACTGCGCAAAGCTCGCCGTTATAGTTCACAGAAACAGCGGATGCTTGTGTCGTTTCCATCACAGGGTTTCCCGCTTTGTCAAACTCCAGCTCGCCGCTCGGCGTAACCTTTTGCGTTTCATGCGCCGGCCAATACTGTCCTTCAGAGAAGATACGCTGCATCTGCTGCTGCAAATCCGGCTGCACTGTCGAGAAGATGCGCAGACCCTTTGTGTAGAAATCGAGGGTGGCTTGATCTTCGGTATAATTTTCGCGATTGTAGGGGTTTTCCTCGAGCAAATCCTGGATAACCTCAGCAATCAAAGCATCAACAAACCAGTCGTTGTTTGACGTAACCGCGGCATCCTCACTCTTCTGCTCCTCATACAGCGTCAGCGGTTCTGCCACTGCCGCCTCATAAGCAGCTTGGTCGGGATTGCCGTTCTCGTCCACAATATAGCCCTGCTCAAACATATTGGCAAGCACCTTATTGCGGCGCACCAAATGCTTTTCGGGGCTGCTGTACGGGTTGTACTCTGTGGGGTTATTCGTAATCGAAGCGATCGTTGCACACTGTGCCAATGTCAGCGGCTCCACGCCGTTGGCAATGTTTTTCTCATCGCCTGCATTCTTGTTGAAATAACGGTTGGCACCCATTTCCACGCCGCCGATATTGCCGGTCAAGTCAATGGTGTTAAGGTATGCCTCCATAATCTCATCTTTAGAATAGCGGCTGTTCAAGCCCATTGCGCGGAAAATCTCACGGAACTTACGCAGGTAGCCTTCCCAGCCGGTATCGGCATCCTCACCCGTCAGGTTCTTAATCAGTTGCTGGTTAATGGTAGAAGCACCCTGCTTGTTGCCGCGCAGATAACTGCCCGTAATTTTGTAGGCCAGCTCATTGAGCACCGAGTAAATGGTACGTTTTAAGTTAAAGCCGGAGTGTGTGTAGAACGACTGGTCCTCAATCGCCACAAAAGCGTGTTCGAGGTCGTCGCTGATGTCGGCCAGCGACACCCAGATACGGCTTTCGGTCGGGCTGTCCAGCTGTTGGTATTCGGGCCACGTCTCCTGCCCGGTCACCGGGTCTACTTCCTTATAGTAAACAATACTTGTGTAAGCCAAGGCCAGCTCATCCAAGTCAAAAATTTCGGCATCATTGGCGGTTGCCTTGACAACATATAAGCTCAACAATACGCTTACCACCGAACCGCCGATAATGCCAATGCAAAGGCACACGGCGATAAAGCGGAAAAAGCCGAACAAAATGCGCAAACCAAGGCTGCGTTTTTTAGGTTCTGCGGGCTGTTTCTCCCTACGGCTGCGGGTGTTGTCCTGCGCGCCGGTTTTCTTATTTTGCGTTTTTATGATGACTCCCTCCTGAAACGGTAAACTGAACCACTATCGTAACCTGAAAAGCGGCTGAAACATCCTCATTACTTTTTGGCAGGAATAATTTCCAGCCAGTAGCCGTCTGGGTCTGCGATAAAATAAATTCCCATTGCTTTATTCTCGTAGCAAATGCAGTTCATCTCTTTGTGAAGCGCATAAGCGGCCTCAAAATCTTCTGTTTCAAAGGCAAGATGAAACTCGTTTTCGCCAAGGTCATAGGGCTTTGTTCTGTCTTTGAGCCAAGTGAGCTCCAGCTGATGCTGAGTAAGGCCATCGCCCAGGTAAATCAGCGTGAACTCGGGCTTTTCCTTGCGGCGCACTTCCTTTAGGCCGAGTGCCTTTTCGTAAAAAGCAAGGCTTTTTTCTAAGTCCAGCACGTTGATGTTATTATGTACAAACCGAAAGCTCATAAAACAGCACCCCACATAAAATTGTCCCCTGCGGCACAATGCGCACGAGATTTCTCAAGATATTATAGTCGATTTAGAAATCTATTGCAAGAAAAATGGTGTAAAAATTGAATTTCCCTTCCAAATTTCACCTTTTTGTCATTTGCTTTTTGATTTGCGCCGAAGAAAAAATTGCAAATCGGCTTTTGATATATTATAATGTTATGCAGTACAAACCTTCGCCATTCCGTGCAGCCAGCCGGGCAAAGGTGCGTTCTGAACACTTTACAACGCAAGGCAGGAGGAACCAACGTGACACCTTTTGACTATCCGTATGATTGCGATGTCATTTTACAGAAAAAGCGCCGCCTTCGCCGTGAGCTTTTGACACAAAGCGGTTTAATTCCCAAAAAAATTGCGATTTTAAGCGGCTCTACCATTGGAGAAATCAAACCGATCTTAGAGCTTTTTTTGCTTCACCACGGCATTCAGCCGGATTTTTACGAGGGCGAATATGCCCGCTACTATGAAAACGCTGTTTTTGATGACGGCAGTCTGCGTGCTTTTGCCCCCGATATTATTTATGTTCACACCACCGTGCAGAACTTATCGGGTCTTCCCTGCCCTGCCGACAGCGATGTAGAGGCCGAAGAAAAGCTGGCCGCCGAGGTTCTCCGCTGGCAAAGCTTTTGGGATGCCTGCTGCTCCATGGGCGCCATTGTGATTCAAAATAACTTTGAATTTCCGAATGTGCGCGTCATGGGCAGCTTTGAAGCGGTAGACCGGCGCGGCGCCGTGCGCTTTGTGCGCCGCATGAACGAAGCATTGGCGCGTTACGCCGAAGCACATCGCGGCTTTTTAGTCAACGACATCAATTATCTTGCCGCAGAGCTCGGCCTTGACCATTGGTTTTCGCCCACCATGTGGTATGCCTATCAGTACGCGCTGGACTTGTCCGCCGTACCCGCTCTTTGCGCAAGCATTGCCAATATCATCAAAAGCCTTTACGGCAAAAACAAAAAAAGCATTGCTTGCGATTTGGACAATACGCTTTGGGGCGGCGTGATTGGCGATGACGGCGTACAGGGCATTCAGCTGGGCGAAGAAAGCCCCTCCGGCCGTGCCTTTACTGCGCTTCAGCGCTATTTAAAGCTGGTTTCGCAAACCGGCGTACTGCTGAACGTCAACAGCAAAAACGAAGCCGAAATTGCCAAAAGCGGTTTTTCCCGCCCGGAAAGCGTGCTGCACGAAGAAGATTTCATATGCTTTACCGCAAACTGGCAGCCCAAGGACGAAAACCTTGCTCAGATGGCCTCTCAGCTGAATCTGCTGCCGGAAAGCTTCGTCTTTTTGGATGATAACCCCGCCGAGCGTGAAATTGTGCGCCGCCGCTTTCCTCAAACGGCTGTGCCTGAGCTGACCGAACCGGAACACTATGTCCACACACTGGCACGCAGCGGCTATTTTGAGGTTACGTCTTTGTCGGCGGATGACAAAAAGCGTTCGGAGATGTACCGCGAAAACGCCCAGCGCGCACAGGCGCAGGCCGCGTTCAGCGATTACAGCGACTATCTTCGCAGCTTGGAAATGAAAGCCGTAATTGCCCCGTTCGACACAGCACATGCGGCGCGAATCACCCAGCTGATGAATAAAACCAACCAATTCAATTTAACCACACGCCGCTACACGGATGCCGAGGTTTCCGCGTGTATGAGTGATGGCAATACGCTTACCCTTTACGCTTCTTTAGCAGACCGCTTTGGCGACAACGGAATTGTCAGTGCGCTCATTGGCCGTGTGCAAGACGGCATTTTGACCATTGAGGAATGGGTGATGAGCTGCCGCGTGTTTAAGCGCGACTTGGAGCTGGCGGTGTTCGACGCTCTTATCGCATACTGCCGCACTCATAACATCACAAGCATCGAAGGCGACTATCTGCCCACAGCCAAAAACGCTTATGTTCGCACCCTTTATCCGACATTGGGCTTTTCGCAAACTGCCGAAAGCGAAGAAGGCACACATTATCGTTTTGACATCCCTGCCGAAAGCGCACCGCTTTGCGGCGTAATTGAGGTTACATCACTTTTATAAGTTTTTCAAATAGAAAGGAATTATGACAAATGACACACGAAGCATTGATGAGCGATATCCAAGACATTTTCCGCGATAATTTTGACGATGATTCTCTCGTCATCACCCGTGAAACCACGGCAGATGACATTGAGGATTGGGACAGCTTAGAGCAAATCAACTTGCTGACGGCAATGGAAAAGAAATTTGGTATTAAATTTACGCTGGACGATGTCCGCGGTTTGGCAAACGTCGGTGACATGGCCGATTTGATTGTTCGCTTAAAAGGCGAATAAGCGCGAAAGAAATAAGCAAAGGGGCAGCGCTGTATCCTTTTGACAGTGCTGCCCCTCTTTCAAAATTACAAATAATCAGCGTCTTGGCTGAAAAAAGGAGTTTTATGAATCACTATACTTTATCAGAGCTATCCCCCGGTTTGTCGGCTGAATTTTCCTACACAGTTACCGAGGAAGCAATGGAGCTGTTTTATCGGCTGACCGGGGACAACAGCCCTATCCATATAGATGCCGAATATGCCGCGCAGCGCGGATACGAAAACCGCGTTATGTACGGGATGCTCGGCGCTTCCCTGTTTTCTACGCTGGCCGGTGTTTACCTGCCGGGCGAACACTGTCTGCTGCACAGCGTTGAGTGCAAATTTGCAAAGCCCGTTTTGCTGGGAGAAACGCTGACGGTTCGCGGCGAAATTGCCGAGGTAAACGAAACCTTTCGGGAAGTTACCATCAAAGGAACCATTTTAAACGCCGAAGGAAAAAAGGTGACGCGCGCCGTCATCAAGGCAGGCGTAGCCAAGTAAAAAAGGAGGAGCGTATGAGCATTTACCTGATTACCGGCGCCACCAGTGACGTAGGCTGCCATTTAATTGATTCCTTGGTTGGCCCGGAGGATACCGTGATTGCACAGGGATGCGGCGATTTAAAGCAATTGGCTCCCCTGTGCCAAAAATTCCCGGGACAAATTCACACCTATGACGTCAATCTTTCCGATGATGCCGCTGTGGATGTGTTCATTGAGCATGTGCGGGAGCGTTTCGGCGCGCCGACCCACTTTGTCCATTTGCCGGCGCTGCGCGTTGTAAATACCAAGTTTAAAAACTTTAATTTTGAGCGGTTTGAAGCGGATTTTCAGGTACAGGTTCACAGTGCACTGCGCCTTTGCCATGCTTTTCTTCCTGCAATGGCAAAAGCACATTTTGGGCGTGTTGTCTTTATGCTGACAAGTTATGTAGTGGGAGTTCCGCCTAAAAATACGGCAGCTTATGTCACGGCCAAACACGCCTTGCTGGGACTTGCCAAAAGCTTGTGCGCAGACTATGCTCCCTTCGGCGTAACGGTAAACTGTGTGGCACCGTATATGATGGAAACCAAATTCCTTTCGGACACACCCGACCTTGTTGTACAAATGTCGGCGGAGGCCAACCCCATGAAGCGCAATGCGCGTGTGGAAGATGTCGTACCCGCCATCCGTTTCCTGCTCAGTGACGAAGCCGGCTTTATCTCCGGCGTCACCCTGCCCATTACAGGAGGTGCGGCTATTTTATGAGTAATCCAATTATCTGCCGTCTGGCGCGGCCGGACGAGCGCACGTTAATTACCGGTTTTTTGGACGAGCATTGGGGCAGCCGTCATCCTCTGATTCACTGCGATGACTTTTTCAACTACTATTACACCTCAGAGGACACACTTCAATTTGCGCTTGCCTTTTCGGGGGAGGAACTTTGTGCTGTTGCTGGATATATCTTGGCAAATCAGCGCCCTGAGCCTGATATTTGGGTTTCGATTTGGTGTGCAAAAAAAGGCTGCAACGGTGCAGGATTGGAATTGATGGCCGCCCTGCCTAAGCTGACGAACGCCCGCGTCATGGCGTGCAACAACATTCGGCCAAAAACAATGGCTTTTTACACATTTTTAGGTTACACCGCCGCCCGTTTGCCGCACTATTACCGGCTGGGGACACATTCTTCTTTTGAAGTTGCTAAGATTGCCTGTCCTGAACGGCTTCCCGTTGCACCGGGCAAACCCTTAGAACCACTCGCCACAGAGGAGGACTTTCGCGCGGTGTTTAAGCCGAATGACGCTGTTTGTCCATATAAAGACATGTGGTATCTGGTTCGGCGTTATTATCATTTTCCGCGTCAAACGTATCAGGTGTGGCACTTAGAGGGCAGAATTTTAGTGACACGAACGGTTGAGGTTGGCACACAGCGCGTGCTGCGCGTGGTAGACTATATCGGTCTGCCGGAGGACTTCCCGCTGCTTGGCTTCGGCATCGACCAGCTGATACAGAAACTGGATGTTGAATATGCCGACTGCTACTGCGCGGGTATTTCTGCCGAGCAAATGGCGCTTGCGGGGTGGAGTGAGCGCGGTGAAGATTGCGCCAATATCATTCCCAATTACCTGACGCCGCCGCTGTATGAAAACACGGAATACTATTACTTCACTTCCGAGGCAAAGCGCTTTATGATGTTTAAAGCAGACGGCGACCAGGACCGCCCGAATATTACGGTGTAGCCCACCGCCGCAAGAAAAAACGCCCGCCCCCGGGGACGGGTGCTTTTTACAAATCGCAGTACAAAAACGAGAGCCGAAGCCCTTTCCGGGTTTCGGCTCTCATTTTTGATATTGAAAAAGAAGAAATCAATTAATGTGCAAGGCCGCTTGTTAGGCGTTCTGTTGCAGATACTCCTCAAAGCACAAGCCGCTTGCATTGATTTTCTGCGCTTGGTCGGTTCCGACATAGCGATAGTGCCAAGGCTCATAGGTGAAGCCTGTCACCGACTCTTTATCCTTCGGATAGCGCAGAATGAAGCCATAGGTGGCAGCATTCTCTTTCAGCCAAGTAAAGGCCGGCGTTGCCTCAAAAGCAGCCGCGTCGTAGTTGGACGCACTGCTGGTTTGAATATCCGCCGAAAGGCCCAAGTTATGCTCGGAAGCGCCCGGCGGGCAATCGCTGGTGCCGTTGCCGTTATTATAAGCAGCTTTTTGTTTTGCATAGCTGCGGTAACCGGCCGTGAGCTTCAAGTTGATACCGGCGCTGGAAGCAGCGTCCAGCATTTGCTGAAGCGGATCTGCAATGCGGCTGTCAACCTGTACGCCGCCCACCGTAGTCAGCTCCGGCGGTGCAAACGATTCCTCCAGAACGTTCTGACGGTTGACGAGCTGCATATACCACTCATCGCGGGGAATTGCCTCTACCGGAGCGGCAGAAGACGATGTCGGCAGTGACTGCGAGACAGGTGTGCTCGTTGCCGGGACAGAGGTTGCTGTACCGGAGGACGAAAGAGCCCCGCTTGCAGGGGAAGACGAGGTGCTGGCCGGGGTAGAATCGCCGCTGAAGAAAATGAAGTAAGCGGCAATTAAAATCACCAGCAAAGCAGCCGCCAAACCGACAAAGATCAGCATTTTGCGGTTTCCTTCATTGGATGCACCCGGATAATCCTTTTCTCTCTGGACACTATCATTGGCAAACGGGTCATCCTGCAAGTCGTCTGCATAAAAATCGTCGGTCGATTGATTGGCGCTTACCGGCGGACGTTCAACCGTCTCCGTGGGATCGCTGCTGAACAAGTTAGCCGGATCATTGGTCAAATCCTCGCCAATGCCGTCCCCAAAGGTTGCCGCAATACCGGATGCAAAATCCTTCATTTTATCCGGGTCTTTTTTCACCGGAGTCGGCTCGCTGACCGGTTGGGCAGGCGCAGGAGAAACATCTTCCGAGAACAAAGCGCCAAAACCTTCCATCGGGTCGGAATGAACCTGGCCGACAGGCGGCAAATCATCAAAATCAGAAAGCAGCGGAATCTCGGTTGTCACGGACGAAACCGCGGGTTTCTCCGGCTGAACCGGGGGCTGCTCATTCACAGCAGGTGCGGGTGCAGCCGGTGTGATGGGAGCAGCGGGCGCAGCAGCAGGCTCGGGCTTTGCGGCCGGAGCGGGAGCTGCGGGTTCGGGTGCAGGCTGCACGGGCTGCTGACTCTTTTTCGGGGCGGGCGTAAACACCTTCGTGGTGGCCGTCTCGTCATAGACCGGCGGCGTCAAGCCCTTCTCGGTCATTGCCGTCTCCAGCAAGGGCATCCAAGCAGGTTTTTCCCCTTGAATCACCGTTTGAACCGGAGGCTTGGAGGAACGAATCGGCTCGACATCCTGTGCCGGTGCAGCCGTGGCTACCGGCGGAATAGAGGATGTGGTGCGCTCCAAAACCGCCTGCGCGGCAGCCGCCTGCGCAGCGGCACGCGCAGCCGCCTCTTTTTCCTTTTCCTCCAAAATATTCACATGCCAGTTAATCGGCTTTGCCTTGCTTACTCGGCGCGGTTCCTCTTTCGGGAACATCGACTCCGTTTCGGGTTCCGTCTCTGTTGTTTGAGCTTCTTCCTGCGCAAAAACCGGTACGCTTGCCGCATCGGCAGCCGGCGTATGCTCAGGCGCAGACGCCGTTTGCGGCTGTGCCGCAGGTGCTGCGGGCGCGGGCTGCGGCTGCACTTGCACAGGCATTTCCTGTACAGGAGTCACAGAGGGCACCGGCTGTGCGGCCATCACCTGGGGCTGAACCGGAGCAGCGGGCTGTGCCGCAGGCGCGGCAACAAGCTGAGGCTGAATCACCGGCGCTGTGGGCGCAGCAGGCTGAGCCTGCACCATTCCCGGCAAAATCACATCTGGAATGGCAGGCTCCTCTTGCACCGGAGCAGCGGCGGGAGGCGGCATGATTACGTCCTCCTCCTCTTCCTCAGCAGAGAACAGGTTTTCAAAAATTGCTCTGCCTGTTTGATTGGCTTTTGATTCCTCTTGAGGAGCAGGCACCGCAGCAGCTGCTGTCGGCTGCTGCACCGCGCCGGGAACAGCAGACGGGACATTCCCCGTCAACTGAGCCGCACCACCGGCAGCGGCAGGCTCCTCAAATAAGTCCAGTTTTTGCATCCCTGCAAAAGCATCGTCCCATTGCGGGGAAGATGCGGAGGAATCCTCTTGAGCCGCCTTCGCATCGTCCGGCTGGCCTGAAAAGAAATCCATCTTGGGCACAAAAAACACCGCCTTTTATCAAAATTCAATAAACTGTCTGAATTGACATACTATCTCACAATAGTTTCTTATCTATAATACCGCAATTGGCCGTTTTCCGCAAGTATTTTGAAAGATTTTCTTTTTAAAAAATTGAAAACCAACGGAAAAAAACTTGCTTTCAGCGCCTTCTTTCGGCCAAGTTTTCTTGTTTGAAAGACGAATTTAAAAAATTTCGTGAAAACGCTTGCATCTAACCGGCAAAAGGTGTACACTAAATTAGCACTCTTATGTTTTGAGTGCTAAAACATGCCATCGGGAGGCTATTGCTATGGCGACAAAAGAATTTAAAGCCGAGTCCAAACGGCTGCTTGATTTAATGATTCATTCCATTTATACGCACAAGGAAATTTTTCTGCGCGAGCTTATCAGCAACGCCAGCGACGCAGTGGACAAGCTGTATTTCCGCAGCTTGACAGACGATTCCGTCGCGCTGAAAAAAGACGACTTCTGCATTCGCCTTTCCATCGACCGCGACGCGCGCACACTGACCATCTCCGACAACGGCATTGGTATGTCGAAAGAGGATTTGGAGGAAAATCTGGGCACGATTGCCAAAAGCGGAAGCTTTGAATTTAAGAAAGAGCACGAGAAAACCGAGGATGTGGATGTCATCGGCCAATTTGGCGTGGGCTTCTACTCGGCGTTTATGGTAGCGTCTAAAGTAACCGTCATCAGCCGTGCGTTCGGCACACAGGAAGCCTGGTGCTGGGAGTCCGAGGGTGCTGACGGCTACACCATCACCCCCTGTGAGAAAGCTGTTGCCGGAACCGATATCATCCTTGTCATCAAGCCGGATACCGAGGAGGAGCACTACGACGAATTCTTGGACGAAAACCGCCTTGCCGGCATCGTGAAGAAATACTCCGATTATATCCGCTACCCCATCCGTATGCTGCGTGAAAAACGCCGTCCCATTGAGGGAACCGACAAGGACGAGCAGGGCAATTACAAAATGCCGGAATACGAAACCTACACCGAGGACGAAACGCTCAACAGCATGGTTCCGCTTTGGAAACGCGCCAAAGGCGACGTAACCGAGGAAGAAGAATCGGCGTTCTATCAGGAAAAATTCGGTGATTGGAACAAACCCGCCAAGGTGATTCGCTCGAAAACAGAAGGCACAGCCACCTATACCGCTATGCTGTTCATTCCTTCGCGCGCGCCGTTCAACTACTATACCAAAGAATATGAAAAGGGCCTTCAGCTTTATGCCAGCGGCGTGCTGATTATGGACAAATGCGCCGATTTGCTGCCGGATTATTTCAGCTTTGTGCGCGGTTTGGTGGACAGCCAAGACTTGTCGCTGAACATCAGCCGTGAAATGCTCCAGCACGACCATCAGCTGCGCTTGATTCGCACTACACTGGAGCGCAAAATCAAAAACGAGCTGTCCAGCTGGCTGAAAAGCGACCGTGCCGCTTACGAAGAATTTTTCAAAAACTTCGGCTTGCAGCTGAAAGTGGGCTGCTATGAAGCTTACGGCGCAAACAAAGAACACTTGCAGGATTTGCTTTTGTTCTACAGCGCTAAAAAAGAAGGTATGGTCACACTGCGCGAGTATGTGGACGCCATGCCGGAAGACCAGAAATACATCTACTATGCTGCCGGCGAAAGCACCGAAAAGCTGGCAAAGCTTCCCGCAGCCGAGCGCGTGCTGGAGAAGGGCTTCGACATTTTGTATCTCACGCAGGATGTGGATGAATTTGCATTGCAAATGATTCGTGAGTACGACAAAAAGGAGTTCCGCAATATTTCCGGCGACGATTTGGGCTTGGAAACCGAAGCGGAAAAAGAGGAAATCGAAGCAGCGAACGAGGCCCACAAAGAGCTGTTTGGCGCAATGAAAGAAGCGCTGGGCGACAAAGTGGCCGAAGTTAAGCTGTCTCAGCGTTTGAAAAGCCATCCCGTGTGCCTTTCCACCAGCGGCGCTTTGTCCATTGAAATGGAAAAAGTGTTAAACAACATGCCCACCGGCGAAAAAGTTTCCAGCCGCAAGATTTTGGAAATCAACAAAGATCATCCTGTGTTTGCCGCTTTGGAAAAAGTGTTTGAACAAAAGGATCAGGAGAAGTTGTCTGCATACGCCAACCTGCTGTATGCACAGGCACTTCTCATTGAAGGTCTGCCCTTGGAGGACCCCGTTGCTTACGCAAACGAAGTGTGTGCTCTGATGCAGTAATCAAAGCACCCTGATAAAAAAGCCTTTCGTGTCGATGAAACACGAAAGGCTTTTCAGTTTGTCGAAAAAGCTTTGCTTTTTCACAAACTGAAGCCTTATCTAAAATGGAAAAGAGGGCTCAGCCCCCTTTTCCAAGCCTTTTTCCCCTTGCAGCCTGGGTTCTTTCTGAATCAGGCGGCAGTCTTTCGACAGTCTAAAAAGCCTTTCGTGTCGATGAAACACGAAAGGCTTTTTTATTTCAGATCATCTTTGACGATGCTTACACAGACGGGCTGTACAAAATCACGTTTTCAATCAGCTGTTCCAGCAGCTTTCCGCGGGCTTTACCCAGCTCGATAACCTCCTGCCCGTTCAGCGACTGCTCCTGCATTCCCGCAGCCATATTCGTAATTAAGGAAATCGCCAAAACCTGCATTCCGCAGTGTGCCGCCGCAATCACTTCCGGCACAGTAGACATGCCCACAGCATCCGCGCCCCATGTGCGGAAAGCACGAATTTCGGCAGGTGTTTCAAAGCTGGGGCCGCTGCATGCCAAATAAACACCCGTTTTTAAGTCAATGCCCATACGGTGCGCCTGCTTTTGTGCAGCTTCCCGCAAAGCCGGGGTATAGGTGTAAGTCATATCGCAAAAGCGCGGCCCAAAGGCCTCATCATTTTTGCCAATCAGCGGGTTTGTCCCCAAAAAGTTGATATGATCTTGAATCAACATCAAATCGCCGACGCTGAAATCATGGTTAATGCCGCCCGCTGCGTTGGTCGCAATCAGCGTTTTTACACCCAGCAGCTTCATTACGCGAATGGGGAAAATAATGTCCTGCATGGAATGGCCTTCATAAAAATGCAAGCGTCCCTGCATACAAATCACAGATTTTCCGCCCAAGCGTCCCGCCACAAAGCACCCGGCATGTCCCGGCGCCGTTGACACAGCAAAATGCGGAATATCAGCATAAGGAATCTTGACAGCCTGTTCAATGTGTGTCGCAATTCCGCCTAAACCCGAGCCCAAAATCAAACCAATGGTGGGCGTATCCTGTAAACGTTCCAGCACATAATCCGCTGCTTGGCGGACAAAATTGATATTCATATTCATGCTCTCCCCTTCGTTTATAGCTCTTTTGCAATGCGCTGTGCCGCACAGCGTGCGTCATGGCAAATGCGTTCTATATCCAGTGTTTTGTACTCTCCGTCTTGATACAGCACCTTTCCATCGCACATGGTCAAGCACACGTCCGATGCCTGTGCCGCATAAACAAGGTCTGCGGCGGCGTTGTGGCAAGGAGTCCACCAAGGAGCATCACAGCGCAGCACCATCAGGTCTGCCGCCGCTCCTTCGCGCAGCACACCGCTTTCCTGTCGTCCCTGTGCCAAAGCACCTGCCCGTGTTGCAGCATAAAAAGCCTGCTGCGGGGAAACGTTGCACGGATTGCCGAAAGCTCCTTTCGCAGCAATTGCAAACAGCTTCATATCTGCCATCATATTCAAAGAGTTGTTGCTGGCTGCGCCATCCGTTCCCAGCGCAACGCTTACTCCTTTTTCCAGCAGACGAGGTACATTGCAAAAACCGCTTGCCAGCTTCAGATTACTGGCCGGGCAGCTGGCCACGGTGACATTCTTTTCTTTCAGTAAATCCATGTCCTCATCGGTCACCCACACACAATGCGCTGCCGTTGTGGGCACATCAAACAAACCAGCATCATAAAAATAGCGTGTCGGCGTCTTGCCATGGCGCTGGATGCACTCATCTGTTTCCCGCTTCGTTTCAGATACATGCGTATGCATCCGCAGGCCGCTTTGCCGGGCATACTGCGCCATTTCCTTCACCACACGAAGATTTGACGTATATTCTCCATGCATACTTAAATCAACGCGCAAGCGTCCATCCGCCGCATTGTGCCACTGTTCGGCCAAACGCACTTGCTCTTGAAACAGCGGCAAGTCGTGCAAAGAACGCTCGTCAAAGCAGCTCACGCCGATGCTGATATTCATTTTCACACCGGCTTCCATGGCAGCGCGCGCCATACTTTCTCCGCCAAAATACATTTCGGTAGAGGACACTGTTCCGCCGCGCACCATTTCCGCAATGGCCAGCTGTGTGCCGACATAATAGTCGTCTGATGTCATGCGTGCTTCAAACGGAAAGATACGTGTACTCAGCCACTCCTGCAAGGCTAAGTTCTCACCCCAACCGCGCAGCAGCGTCATCGGGGCATGAGAATGTGCATTAAAAAAGGCCGGCGCCAACAGCTTTCCCGTGCCGTCATAACATTCCTCGCCGGGCTGCGGGGCAATCGGCTCTTGTGAAATCGCAGCAATTTTTCCGTCTGAAACCCTCACAAAGCGGTTTTCCAGCACTTCTCCTGTTTCATTCCAAACAGCAATTTTTTGAAAAAGCATACATACCCTCCTTAAAACATCGTAACATCTTTTTGGTTTGCGTTTATCCCATAAACGCAGAAAACGCACTCATCTCAATCAACTGGTAAGAAAGATAGCCCACCAGCACTGCACCGACGGCAAACACCAGCCAAAGCAGCAGTTTAAACAACAAAATTGCGCGGGCTAAGCGCTTTTGAAACGGCCTTGCTTGGCCGTCAAACGCCCACACCAGCATGATAATCCAGCCCAGCACGGGCAGCACAGCCAAAACCAGCATTCCCAAAATTCCCGCCGTTGTCAATTCCGGCTGTTCTTCATAGGTTGCCATGGGGATATATTTCGGCTCCGGGGGCTTTGCCTCATGTTCCTGCTCTTTGGAAAAATCTTGCAGCAGCTCTGAAAACGTTTCCTCATACTCCTGCTGCTTTTCCGCTTCGCCTGTTTCGTTTAAGGAAGCGGCGGGCGTTTCCGGTTCCTGCTTCTGTTGCTCATCCTTACCGTCATCCGCTTTGTCCTCGGTGAGCCGTTCCGGTTCATTCATCGGCTGTAACGGGGCAGGCGCTTCCTCGGTTTGCACTTCCTGCCGCTCTTGAGTTTCCGGCAAAGGCTCCTGCTTCGTTGTGTTCTCCTGGTCTTCTGCCTGTGTCGGCTCGGGAGAAACCGTTTCGCTTTCTGTTTCCTTCTCAGCATGGGATGCATCCTGCTCGACTGCAAAATCCTCCAAAGCAGGTACGGAAATCAGGGCTTTGTTTTTCACTTCGTCCACATCCGCCTCTTGCCGGTCGGGAGCATTTTCCTCACTTGAAGCTTTTTGCGAATCTTCTTCCAAAGGCTCTGGTACAGCACCGCTTTGCTTTTCTTCTTGCTTTTCTTCAAGATCGGCAAGTGCCGTTTCCTTCAACCAGCGCATCGAATAGATAAGCGGCTGCGTTTGCTGCTGTTCTTCGGGCTGCGGCTGTGTTTCTTTCGGCACTTCCTCCTGCTTCACACTGGGCCAAACCATCGGTTTCGGCACAGAAAGATTAGGCTGTTCGCGCTCGCACAGCGGGCAAAGATTACTGCCCTGTTCCAAAGGCGCACCGCAATATACACAAAACTTCGCCATTGAACCCCACTCCTTTTAAAAATACATATACACCTGACAGGGGATCATGCCGTTGTAAAGCTTTCTTCGGCGTTTTGCCTTTTTCCCAAAATTTGTTTCAAATTCGGCATCGGCTGTTACAATGTAAGCTCCCCGCACGGGAAATTGCGTTAAACGCTGCCCCAGCACCTTTTCGAGTGCAGCGGCCTGCGACAAATCCCCCAGTCGCTCGCCGTAGGGCGGGTTGGTAAACACCAAACTCCCCGGCTCCGGCGAAAAGTTTCGCACATCTGCCGTTTCAAAGCGGCACAAACGGGCAACGCCCGCTTTTTTCGCGTTGGCGTTTGCAATTTCTACCGCTTGCGGGTCAATATCATAGCCAATTCCCTCAAATTCCGCCTCTCGGTTGATGGCCTCAATTGCACGGGCGCGCTGGTTTTCCCACGCCTTCTTGGGAATAAAATCGTAGTTTTCGGCGGCAAAACGGCGGCGAAGCCCGGGAGCCACATTGGCCGCTTTGAGCGCAGCTTCAATCATTAACGTTCCCGAACCGCAAAACGGGTCACGCGCGCGGGTATCATGGTAAATTCTTCCCAAATCAATCATTGCTGCGGCCAAGGTTTCTTTAATAGGGGCCAGCGTTGACGTTCTGCGATAGCCGCGTTTGTGAAGGCCCGCTCCTGAAGTGTCCAAAAAAATCTCGGCGGTATCCTTGCGCAGCGAAACACGCACTTGATGCACCGCGCCCGTTTCCGGTAAAGTCTGCACACGATGGCCTTTTTTGAGCCGCTCCACAATGGCTTTTTTCACAATACTCTGACAGGCAGGCACACTGGAAAGCTGGCTGGAAAGGCTGCTGCCCTTCACGGGGAATGCTCCATCGGGCGGAATCAGCTCCTCCCACGCGATGTCATACACGGCATCAAACAGCTCGTCAAATGTGACGGCTTTTGTGCTTTTCAGTAAGATTAAAATTCGTTCGGCACAGCGGCTTTCCAAGTTTGCCGCAGCTAAAATCTCCTCATCGCCGCAGAAGGTAATGCGTCCGTCAGTGACAGACACATCCTTTGCACCAATGCGCTTAAAATCAAATGCCGCCGCACTTTCCACCCCAAAATAACAGGGTGCTACGAATGTATATTCCAAAACAAAAGCTCCTTTTCTATTGAAAACGTGCAAAGCACCGCTTTGCAGCTGCCATCTTTTTCGTCTGCCGTGCAACGGCATGGAAATACGACGGCTTTGCGGTTATTATATCATATTTCCCGCCATTTCGCAAAGCAAAAAACGGCGGGAAGCATGGTGCATCCTGCCGTTTTCAAAAGCATATTTTATTTTTCTGCCTCAGCGCTTTTCAGCCAAATATCCGCAATTTCCAGCGCGCTCCAAAGGCCGCGCTTATCCCCCGTTTTCACCATACGTTCCACAGGGCTTTTGGAGGTATCTGTGGATAAAAGTGTGACGCGAATACGGTCGGCCACGCTTACACCGTCCTGTTCTTCATTGGTTAACACCTGCATAAAAACGACATACGGCTGCTTTAAATCGCCATAATAAATATCGTTTTTGCACCGCACCAACGGACGCCCCTTATATTTCAGCTTTGGGGTAAAAGGCATAGAACATCTTCCTCTCTCTGTTATTGTTCACCGAGGTAATGCTTCAGCAACACTTGAAGCAGGTCGTCACGGTCAATGCGGCGAATGTTGGCGCGCGCCCCCTGGTAAGTGGTGATATACGTCGGGTCTTCCGACAAAATATACCCTACCAGCTGATTGATGGGATTATATCCCTTTTCTTTCAAGGCACGGTAAACATCCGTCAAAATTGCTCTGATCTCGTGATCTTTATCCTCATAAATCGAAAATACCGCAGTGGGCTCACTCACACGAATCCCTCCTGTAAAATAATAAGCTGTTTTAGACAACCCCTGTAGCTTTGCCGAAAATCAAACAAATAAACCATTTTCTTTTCAGCTCCCTGCGTTTTATTATACAACAAAACCATCCCTCACGCAAGAATATTACTGTCGAAACAAGCGGTTTGCGATGTGTCGGGGATGGCCGCCGCAATATCCAGCGCCAGCATCAAAGCAGGTTCCCACGACTGCTCCCCCCAAGTGCGCTCGTCATACGCTTCCACCTGAGCCAAGCAGTCGGCTGTGAAGAAAAATTGTCCGAATTTCACCCCGCGGAACTGCGCACATGCCGCCAAAGCAGCGCACTCCATTTCCACAACCGTGCAGCCTTCCTGCCGCCTTGCCAAAACCTTGTCTTTGGTTTCCCGGAAAAAGCCATCGGTTGTCCATGTGACGCATTCCTCATAGGCAAGGCCTTTCTTGCGAAAGCATCGCTCTATAATACGCCGTGTTTCCTCATCAGTTTCCACAAAACGCTCGGGCGGCAAGTAGTGGTAAGAAGTGCCTTCATCGCGCAGCGCTTTTGCGGGAACCAAAAAGCAGTTTTCCGGCAGGTCAACCAAGGCGCCGCAGGAACCGGCGGAAATCACATGCTTGACGCCGTAGGCAATCAGCCAATCCATAATCTGCACGGCAGCGGGAGCGCCCACCGGCGCTTGGCACAGGCAAATCGCTTTTCCATTAAGATTCAAACCATACACCGGATAGGTTTTTGTTGCGGAAACAAATTTCGCCAGCACGGGAAGATGATTTTGCTTGGCGTATTCGTCAATGAAATCTTCCAAAAAGGCAAATACGGCAACCGGCGGCAGCGTAATGCCCAGCTTTTCGTGGTTTGGCATTAAAACCGATTCTTGGCTGGGGTCGTATTCACACAAAGGAATTTTGGCTTGCTCCTTTTGCACGGCCATCTTCTCCCCTTTCCTTATTCTTTTCTCTTTCACTCAAAGCATCGGTAAGACAAGAAAACCCAGCCCCATTTTTGCAAATGAGGCCGGTTTTCCTCTGTTCAGGCAGTTTGCTTTTTTGGCTTAGGGCGTATCTGAAAACAAAGAAATGCACAGATTTTTCGTAAGGTGTGTGAGACTGCAAGGCAAAAAGCGCAGCAAACACCACTTCTTGTAGAAAAAGCTGAAAATTTCGACTTTTCAGAAAGCCCTTAACTGCGCAGAACCACGTCGATTTCTTCGAGACTTTTCAGCACCTTGCGCACAGCGTTTTCCGCTTCCTCATCGGTGAGGGTACGGTCGGCAGCGCGCAGCACCAAGTTATAGGCAAGGCTCTTTTTGCCCTGCTCAATGTGCTCGCCCGTGTAGACATCAAACAGCGTCAGGCTTTCTAAAAGCTTTCCGGCAGCTTGTTCAATGCGCTGAGCGATTTCTGCTGCGGGAACTTCCAGCGCCGCCACCAGCGCCAAGTCGCGGGTGATGGCCGGATGCTTGGGCAGCGGCTGGAATACCGCTGTGCCGCCGCGATGGGCAAACAGCACTTCCATATCAATTTCTGCCGCTACCACGCGGGGCTTGACGTCGTAATTTTCCAGCACCACCGGATGAATTTCACCAATCACGCCCAGCTTATCGTCGCCCAAGTAGACGTTTGCACAGCGGCCCGGGTGATACGCGCCGCCCTCGCTGTTGCGCTCAAAGCGCACATCTTTGACCCCGGCGCAGGACAGCCACTGCTCCAAAATACCCTTCAAGGTCAAGTAGTGGTAACGCTCGCCATAAGCCGCCAATACCACCTGCTCGCGCTCGTCGGGCAGCACATCCAAACCACCCTGCGGCAAGTAGACGGTCGCATCTTCAAACACGGCGCATTCTGCCGCGCGTGCGTGATAATTGCGGGCGATATTTTCCATCACGCTGGGCAGTGCCGTCGTGCGCATGATAGACGTATCTTCGCCCAGCGGATTGGAGATAACCACCGCTTCGCGCAGCTGGCTGTGCGCGGGCAAATGAATTGCATCAAACGCTTTGCGGCTGTAAAAGCTGAACGACTCAATTTCATACAAACCATAGCCGGTCAGCGCGTCCAGCATCATCTCACGGAAGGTTTGGCGCTCAGTGGGACGCGCACAGGCAACGCCTTTTAAAATCGTAGAGGGCATTTTGTTGTAGCCCACAAAACGTGCCACTTCCTCTGCAATGTCACAATCGCGCTCCATGTCCCAGCGGAACGAGGGAACCACGACATCCTGACCGCGCATTGTAAAGCCCAGGGACTTCAAAATATCGGCCATGGCCTCGCCGCTCAGCTCCGTGCCAAGCAGACGGTTCACCGCTTCGGGACGCAGCGGAATGACACGCTCGGAACGTGTTTTTGCGCACACATCCACAATGCCGTTGACCACGTCACCGGCATCGAGCAGCTGCACCAATTCCAGCGCACGCTGCAAGCAGCGCAGGCACCCGTTGGGGTCAAGGCCTTTCTCATAGCGGCCGGAAGCCTCGGTGCGCATTCCCAGCTTCTTTGCCGTTGTACGCACAGAAGGTCCGTCAAACATGGCGCTTTCAAATACAATCGTTGTCGTGCTGTCATACACGCCGCTGTATTCGCCGCCCATGACACCGGCCACCGCAATGGGGCCTTTTTCGTCTGCGATGACCAGCATTTCCTCGCTGAGCGTGCGCTGTACGCCATCCAGCGTTTCAATCTGCTCGCCGCTTTTTGCGTTGCGCACAATGATATGTCCGCCGTTGACATAGCGGTAGTCAAAGCAGTGCATCGGCTGGCCGTATTCCAGCATGACATAGTTTGTGATGTCAACCAGATTGTTGATGGGGCGCACACCGCATTGACGCAGACGCTCACGCATCCAGCGCGGAGACGGCTTCACGCGCACATTTTCCACCACGGCTCCCGCATAGCGCAGACAAAGGTCGGTGTTCTCAATTTCCACCTTCAAGAACTCGTTCACATCGCCATGACCGGGCTTCACCTGCGGCTCGGCATCCTCAAACGGAACGCCGAAGGTGGCCGCCGTTTCACGCGCCAAGCCGCGCACAGAAAGGCAGTCGGGGCGATTGGGCGTAATTTCAAAGTCCACGGTTACATCGTCAAGGCCGAGCGCTTTTTCAATGGGGGTACCGGTGGGGAATTGACCTTCCGGCTCGGCGGGATCCAGCACCATAATGCCGTTCTCGATGGCATTGGGGAAATCGTGAACCGTCAGCCCCAGCTCCCCAAGGCTGCACAGCATTCCGTTGGATTCCACGCCGCGCAGCTTGCCTTTGCGGATTTCTTTTCCGCCGGGAAGCAAGCTTTTGTGCAAAGCAGCGGGTACCAAATCGCCCTCTTTCAGGTTTCCGGCGCCCGTGACAATCTGCACAGGCTCTGCTTCGCCTACATCCACTTGGCAAATCAGCATGTGGTCGGAATCCGGGTGCGGGGTCAGCGATAAAATTTTACCTACTACTACATTTTCAATCGAGTCGGCTTCGCTTTCATAGGTTTCCACCTTGCTGCCGCTCATGGTCATGCGCTCCGCATATTCATGGGGAGTGCAGTCGATTTTGGCAAATTCCTTTGCCCAACCCAAAGGCATTTTCATGACAAATCTTCCTCCTCAATCCTTAAAACTGCTTCAAGAAGCGCAAATCGTTTTCATACAGCAAACGCATATCGTCAATGCCATAGCGCATCATGACAATGCGCTCCAGGCCCACGCCGAATGCAAAGCCGGAATATTTTTCGGGGTCGATGCCGCAGTTTTCCAGCACCTTCGGGTGTACCATGCCGCAGCCCAAAATCTCAATCCAGCCTTCACCTTTGCACAGGCTGCATCCTTTGCCGCCGCACTTAAAGCAGCTCATATCCATTTCGGCGGAAGGCTCGGTATACGGGAAGTGGTGCGGACGGAAACGCACGCGCGTTCCCTCGCCGTACAGCTTTTTAATAAACATTTCCAGTGTGCCCTTCAAATCGCTGAAAGTCACGTTTTCGTCTACCACAAGACCCTCAATCTGATGGAAAATCGGGCTGTGGGTCGCGTCCACTGCGTCGGAACGATACACGCGGCCCGGGCAGATGATGCGGATGGGAGGCTTTGTTTTTTCCATCGTGCGAATCTGCATCGGGCTGGTTTGCGTGCGCAGCAGCACGTTTTCCGTGATGTAGAACGTGTCCTGCGTATCGCGTGCCGGGTGGCTTTTCGGCATGTTCAGCATTTCAAAATTGTAGTGGTCCAGCTCCACCTCGGGGCCGCTGACGACGTCAAAGCCCATGCCGAGGAAGATTTCTTTCAGCTCACGCAGCACCTTTTCAAACGGATGGCGCTTTCCCTGCACGGGGCGCTCGCCCGGCAGCGTTACGTCCATCGTTTCCTCCAACAGACGCTGCTGAAGCTGTGCCTCTTGCAGCTCCTTGGTGCGGGCAGTGATGTCCTGCGTAATCGCCTCACGCACTTCATTTGCCAGCGCACCCACAACGGGACGCTCCTCAGCGGAGAGCTTGCCCATCTGCTTCAAAATAGCGGTCAGCTCGCCTTTTTTACCCAAAAAGCGCACACGAAGCTCCTCCACCTGTGCGACACTCTGCGCACCGGCGATGAGCTCGTCGGCGCTTTGCCGAATTTGCTCCAATGCCTGTTTCACATTCGTTCTCTCCTTTGTTGATTCATTCGGGGACGAAAAAAGGCTTCGCCCCTAACAGTCAGGGACGAAGCCGAAAAAAGCTCCGCGGTACCACCCGGATTTTTGCCTTCGTACAATGTACAAGAGCAAACACTCTTTTGCCCGATAACGGCGGCGTGCCGTTTTTGCCTACTGCCAACGGGTTCAGCAAAACCGCTCAAAAGTGAACTTCCGCACACTGCCGTTTTTGCAAGCCCTTTCAGCCATGGGGCTTTTCTCTGTTGCACAAGGCCGGTGCGCGTACTCTCTTTGTCATCGCGTTTCCTTGATATTATACAACACGTTCCCGCCCTTTGCAAGCAAAAATTCACTTAGAAAGCCCCATCAGCTCACGCCACGGGCTTTGTGTGCAAAGCTTGCGGCGCAGCGGCGGCGACGGCATCCGTCCGGCCGGCATGTTGAAAAACTCCTCAAAATCCACCCACTTTGCCGTGTCGGTTTCACCCGGCTGAAACAGCATTGCTTCCAAGGGAATTTTCTTAACCGCCAAATAATTGTCGTGATGGCAGGTACCCACCGTCGTTCCGCCGATATAGTGCAGCTCACATTCATCCAGCGCAATGCCCGTCTCCTCGCACAGCTCGCGCTGAGCGGCGCGCAGACTGGTTTCTCCTGATAACACCGCCCCGCCGGGACACTCCCACGGGCTGATGCCGGGGTGCTTTTTCTTTGCGCTGTGTACCAAAAGGATGTGGCCTTCGCCGTCTGTTACCACTACGCGAACGCCCACATGAAACGCACCTTCGGGCAAGCGAACGCGGCGCAGCACTGTGCGGTGCAGCGGACGGCGCTGCTCGTCGAGCAGGTCCCACGCTTCACTGGCGCCGGGCTGTCCGGTCACACGCATCCATTCGCGGCGGCTGATGGCATAAATATCGTGAGGCATATCCATGCCGTAGTAATGCTTTACCATAGAGCCCACGCACTGCATTCCGTTGCGCACGGCCACCATGCGCGATGCACGGTTGGTGTTGCGGATGACGGAATAAACATTTTCCACAGGCATATGCTCAAATGCCCAGTCGCGGCAAGCTTTGGCCGCCTGTGAAGCCAGCCCACGCCCCCACGCGCCGCGCTTAAACAAGTAGCCTACTTCTACCACCGGATTTTCTTGGCCGATTTCCTGCCAAGTGAGGCCGCACTGGCCAATCATCTGCCCGGTTTCCTTGCGGCACACCGCCATCAATCCCATGCCGCGCTGGCTGTAACGCTCTTGCTGACGCGCCAGCCAATCAAGCACCTCCTGTTCCGAAAAAGCGTGCTCGTAGGCCGTCATGGTCACCTCGTCCTGCAAAATTTCACGCAGGTCGGGAAGGTCCTTATCCGTGAGGGGACGCAGAAAAAGACTCTTTGTTTTTAAACAAAAATCGCTCATATCTCTCCTCATGTTCAAACATGCCAAACACACACCGCCGCTGATTTGGCTCCCAGCGGTGCGCTGCTTTTTTCGGGACACAAAAGGAGCCGATGTCTGAGCGACACCGGCTCCTTTCATCTCTCTTGCTTGATTGTAAGATTACTCGTCATCCTCCGAGCAACCGCAGCTGCATCCTTCGCAGCCGTCCTCATCCTCGCTTTCAAAATCCACTTCAAAGCTGGTGCCGCAGTTCGGGCAGGCCAGATTTTCATCCGACAGCATTTCCTCGTCTACGCAGATGACTTCACCGCACTTGGGGCATGTAATTTCGTACAAACCATCCTCAAACAGCTCGTCCTCATCCAGCTCCTCTTCCTCGTCTTCGTCGAGGTCATACAGGTAGTCTTCCACTTCCTCCAGGTCGGTGCCGATTACGTCCACAGCGGTGTAAAGCTCTTCTAGATCGCCGGACATCACCGTTACTTCGTCCGCCATTTCGTCCAGCAGCTCTACCACAGCCGCCATGAGTTTGCCCTCCTGCGTTGTGGTGTCATACTGCATACCTTCCATCAAGCCTTTGATATACGATACTTTTTCTTTGAGTTGCATACGATTTTGCCTCCCTTGCATCAAAAAAGATTAAAAACAGGGGACAAGGCGATCAACGCCCCGCCCCCTGGCTTTGCTGTTTAAGCGCGCTCCATATACTCGCCGGTGCGGGTATCAATGCGAATCATATCGCCCTCGTTGATAAACAACGGCACACGAATCTCCGCGCCGGTTTCCAAAGTAGCGGGCTTCAAGGTGTTGGTTGCAGTGTTGCCCTTCACGCCCGGCTCGGTTTTGGTAACCTCCAAAGTGACAAAGTTGGGCGCTTCCACGCCGAACACCTTGCCCTTATAGGACAGCACCTTGCAAACCTCGTTTTCCTTCACGAACTTAAAGGCATCGCCCAGCTCGCTCTCGTTCAAAGGAATTTGCTCGTAGGTTTCATTGTCCATGAAGTAATACAAGCCGCCATCCTCATAGCTGTATGTCATCTCACGGCGCTCGATAAAAGCGGTGGGGAACTTCGCGGTGGGGTTGTACGTTTTTTCCACGACGCTGCCCGTGATAACGTTACGAATCTTCGTGCGCACAAAGGCTGCGCCTTTTCCCGGCTTTACATGTTGAAACTCAACGATTTGATAAACGTTGCCATCCTCCTCAAATGTAATACCGTTGCGGAAATCTCCAGCAGATACCATAAAACATCCTCCAATGAATCTTTGTCGGCGCAAAAGCGCCTGGTTGTTTACTTTCTCTATTGTACAGGATAGCCCGCCATTTTGCAAGCTTTTCCTGGCAATTTACCGTTTTCTTTCCAAGGCGGGCCGGCTTTTTACAGCAGCTTGCCGCCCTTTTTATAATACTTTTTTAAAATGGGTGCTTCCAGCGCACGTTTGAAACGCAGGCTCCACGTTTCGTCGCGGTACATGGGCTGCACCAAAAGCATGGTGATGCCGTAGAGGTTTGCCCCCAGCGCATCGGTAAAAATCTGGTCGCCCACAAGCGCTACCTTCCCCTTGTGTGCGCCAATGCGCTTGCGTGCGCGCGCCAGCCCCAGCGGGGAAGGCTTGCAGCAAAACGCGCAGTGCTCCAGCCCAATTCGTTTGGCAAATGGGGCGACACGCTTTTCAAAGTTATTTGATGCAATCACCAGCCCGATGCCAGCCTGTTTCATCGTTTCAATCCACTCGGCGACTTTTTCGGGCAAGATTTGGCTGCCGTGCCCAGTCAAGGTGTTGTCCACATCCAAAATCAGGGCGGTAATACCGTTTTGTTTTAAGTATTCGGGGGTGATATATTCTACCCCACGGAAAATCGCAGTAGGCTGAAACAGCGGCATACAGCGCCCTCCTTTTTTGTGTATCGACAAACGAAAAGCGGGCCTTTTAAAATAAAGGCCCGCCGTGAGTACTTGCAGCGCAAGCACTGTCCGCAACTTATTTATATTTCCGTTTGCGGGCAGCTTCAGACTTCTTTTTGCGTCTGACAGAGGGTTTCTCATAAGCTTCGCGCTTACGCACCTCAGCGAGCACACCGGCGCGCGCGGTAGAACGCTTAAAACGACGCAGTGCGCTTTCCAGCGACTCGCCCTCTTTTACTCGAATTTCCGACATCTTTGTCCCTCCCTTGACCACTAGTCTAGGAAGTCCGTCCCGCTTACGCGGAAAACTGACTTTCTACATTATACAATGCTACTATCCCGGCTGTCAAGCATGATTCTTTGATTTTAACACGGTTTTTCATGATTTCTTTTTTAAATTGCAAAACAGCGCATAAAAATTTGCTTTTATGCGCTGTTTTCACTCAAGCAATTTTGAAAAAGGAATCAGCGAACCGCCAAATTCACCAATTTACCGGGCACAAAAATTTCCTTTACCAGGGTTTTGCCCTCCAGCAAAGCTGCTACGGCACTGTGCTCTTTTGCCAAACGCAAAGCGTCCTCTTTGGAAATATCGGCGCTTACTTCCAGCTTCGCACGCACTTTACCATTCACCTGCACGACAAGCTCAACGGTTTTGTCCACACATTTTTCCGGGTCGAATACCGGCCACTGGGTATGAGCAATCTGACCTTCAAAGCCCTGCTGCTGCCAAATTTCCTCGGTGATGTGCGGTGCAAACGGGTTGAGCAATGTCACCAAGGTTTTCAGCTCGCCGCGGGTCACGCTCTTTTTATCATAAAATTCGTTGATGAGGCTCATCATGGCCGCAATAGCGGTGTTCAGCTTGAGCGCGTCAATGTCCTCCGTCACCTTTTTCATAGTGCGGTGCATCACGCCTTCCAGCTCTTTGGAATACTCCATGCTGTCTGTCAGCATTTCCTGCAAATTCCACACGCGATCCAAAAAGCGCTTACAGCCCTTGACGGAAGCAGTGTTCCACGGTGCGGCCTTCTCAAAGTCACCGATGAACATTTCGTACAAACGCATGGTGTCTGCGCCAAACTCATTTACCACGTCATCCGGGTTCACGACATTGCCGCGGCTCTTGGACATTTTCTCGCCGTTCTCGCCCAAAATCATGCCGTGGCTGGTGCGCTTTTTGTACGGCTCACTAAACGGCACCACGCCGATATCGTACAGGAACTTATTCCAGAAGCGGCTGTACAGCAGGTGCAGCGTAGTGTGCTCCATGCCGCCGTTGTACCAGTCAATCGGGCCCCAGTACTTTGCAGCTTCGGGGCTGACAAGCGCCTCGCTGTTGTTCGGGTCCATATAACGCAGGAAATACCACGAAGAACCGGCCCACTGCGGCATGGTGTCGGTCTCGCGCTTTGCGGGGCCGCCGCAGCACGGACAAGTGGTGTTCACCCAATCGGTCAAACGTGCTAAGGGGCTTTCGCCGCCTTCGCCCGGCTCGAAATCGGTAATTTCCGGCAGACGCAGGGGAAGTTCTTCCTCGGAGAGCGGCTGCCAGCCGCATTTTTCACAGTAAACCATGGGAATGGGCTCGCCCCAATAGCGCTGACGGCTGAACACCCAGTCTCGCAGCTTGAAATTGGTTTTCGGCGTACCCAAGCCTTTTTCCTCTAAGTAGGCAATAATGGCTTTCTTGGCTTCCTCCACACTCATGCCGTCCAAGAAACCGCTGTTGACCATCACGCCGGTGGCACAATCGGTGAAGGCTGCTTCTTCCACATTGCCGCCTTTAACCACTTCAATGATGGGGCAGCCGAACTTCTTGGCAAACTCCCAGTCGCGCTCGTCGTGAGCAGGCACGGCCATAATAGCGCCGGTGCCGTAGCTGATCAAAACGTAATCGGAAAGGAAAATGGGAATTTCTTTTCCGTTCACGGGGTTCACAGCACGCACGCCTTCCAGCATCACGCCCGTTTTCTCCTTGGCCAGCTCGGTGCGCTCAAAGTCGCTCTTTTTGGCGGCTTGGTCCTGATAAGCACGCACCGCGTCTAAGTTACTGATTTTATCCGCCCATTTCTCAATGAACGGATGCTCCGGGCTCATTACCATGTACGTTGCACCAAACAGCGTGTCGGGGCGCGTGGTGTAGATGGTGAGGATATCACCCGCGGTTGTTTCAAAGTTTACTTCCGCACCGTGGCTTCTGCCAATCCAGTTTTTCTGCTGGGTGACGACGCGGTCAATAAAGTCCAGCCCGTCCAAATCGTCAATCAAACGGTCGGCATAAGCGGTAATTTTCAGCATCCACTGGCTTTTCACCTTGTGCACCACTTCGCTGCCGCAGCGCTCACAGGCGCCGTTCACCACTTCTTCGTTTGCCAGAACCACCTTGCAGCCGGTGCACCAGTTAACGCTCATCTCTTTTTTATAAGCCAAACCTTTTTTGTACAGCTGCAAGAAAATCCACTGCGTCCACTTGTAATAATTGGGGTCGGTGGTGTTCACCTCACGGTCCCAGTCGAACGACAGACCCAGCATTTTTAGCTGGTTTTTAAAGCGAGCCACATTATTTTTCGTGACAATTTCGGGATGAATGTGATTTTTCATCGCGTAGTTTTCCGTGGGCAGACCGAACGCATCCCAGCCCATGGGATACAGCACGTTATAGCCCTGCAAACGTTTTTTGCGCGCGATGATATCCAGCGCGGTATACGGACGGGGGTGACCCACATGCAAGCCCTGTCCAGACGGATAAGGAAACTCTACCAGCGCGTAATATTTCGGCAGGGTATAGTCCTGCTTTGCCGCAAAGGTGTGTTCCTTTTCCCACACATCCTGCCATTTTTTCTCGATTGCTTTAAAATCGTACTTCACACTCTCTCACTCCAACTTTTTTAAGATAGCCGGTTTGCCTAGAAGGCGAACCGGCTGGATTTATACGTCAAATTCCGGCGTTACATCCTCGCCGTCTGCCCAAAGGTGTTCCAAATCGTAAAAATCGCGTGCTTCGGGCGTAAACACATGCACAATGACACTGGCGTAATCCAAGATAAACCAGTTCTTGGTGTGAAAGCCTTCTGTCCGCAAAGGCAGTGTTTCAAAATTTTCCTTCATTTTGAACTCGACTTCTTCGGCAAGGCTTTTCACATGGGTGCTGGAAGTACCCGACGCAATCACAAAATAATCGGCCATTACCGTCAGGTCATGCACACGCAAAACCTTCAAGCGGCTCGCCTTTTTATCGTCTAAAATTTTGGCAATCTCCATTGCCAACGCCTTTGGCTCCATCATAACAACTCCTTTTGAATCCTCATTATGCTGCATTCGCCGTTGAAACGCTTTCGGGGGTCGGCTCGGGCTGTTGCTCCACCGTACCATTATCAGCCACCTGCTTCATCTCACCGGGAACAACCGGCTCGGTAATGCCGTTCAAACCTGCGATATTCAGCATTTCCAAGCCTACCGGTGCTTCGGCCGGACGGAAATATTGGTTGAGGAAATCTGCCGTTTCCTGCGGGGCAATGAGCACCACCTGGCTGCTGCCGTAGTACGCACTCTGGTTGAGAATGCACGGCAGGGTCCCCATCAAAATATTTTCATTGGGCACTCCCATCACGCTGACGCCCAAAGCGGCACACTCAATCGGATTGATGTCTGTTTCAATATATTGCAGGAAGAACGGCATCAGCTTGACCATCTCCTGCCAAGACATCGTGCGCATATAGTTAAACAGCGCCGAATAAAAGATTTTTTGGTTATTCAAACGGTCGATATCGCCGCGGTTCATGCCCTCGGCCTTTCTGGCACGCAGGAAAAACTCCAAGTCGTAGCCTTTCAAATTGTGTACACCGGCCGGAAGCTGATAAGCGAGATTGCCGTTATCGTCATACTCCACGATGTCATACGGAATGTTCACGGGAATTCCCGTTCCGCCGCCGAAGACATCGACCATGCTGCGAAGGCTCTCCATGTCAATTGTAACCCAGTGATCCACCGGCAGCTGGAACACTTCGTTGAACACTTCTACAATATTCTGCACCTTATTATCCTTGTTGGGGCCATGCGCGTAAACGCCGTTGATTTTGCCCGTACCGCCGGTGTTAAAATTGTCGCCCATAAAGCTGTCACGCGGCACTTGCAGCATCTTAATGGTCTGTGCTTTTTTATCATATTGCAGATACATAATCATATCTGCCTGCGGGTTTTCCTTGCTGCGCTGTACTTCCTCCGAATCGCTTTCGGTGTAGTCTAAGCCCAACACAAGAATATTCATTTGATCTTCCGTCAATTCGGGCGGCGTTTCCACCGCCAAATTGTTTACCACACTTTCATTTCCCGCATTCAGCATCGTAGAAACATACAGGTAAAGGCCGCCCAATCCCAGCAAAACAACCCCCAGCATCAAGCTTAAAATAATAGCGAGCACCTTAATGGCGGATACCTTTTTCTTAGGTGCAGGTTTTCTGCCCGCATAACCACCCGCCGACGGGCGCTGCGCAGCTGAAGCCGGCACAGCATTTTGCATACGCTCAGAAGCATTATAAGTGCGATTTCCCGCCGATGCACTCGAAGGGCTTGCAGGATAGCTTCCCGGTGTGCGATTTCCGTTTGCGCGGTATAAGCTGCTTTGCATTCCCTGCACAGCGGCACCGTTGGGCCGTCTTGTGCTTGCCGTATATAAACTGCTGCTTGCCCTTTGCTGCGGCGGTCTTTGCGTTGTTTGCGGCCTTGCCGCATACGTTGATTGACCGGCGCGCTGCGCGGGCCTCGGCATACTTCCTCGGGGTGCTGATGCCGCACGCTTTGCGCGGGAAACATCAATGCTTCGGGAATGGGGTGTTCTCAAATTGCGACGCCTCCTTTTAAGCGGCTGTTTGTCCAAGGCAGCAGCTCAGGAAAGCTGACGCTGCACGGTCTTTTTCTGCTGATCGGTTGTCTTTAAGCCGCTTGCTGCGTAGTATCCTGCACCGCTGTTGACTGCGACGTGCTTTGTGCAGGCTGTGTAGCTGCTTGATTGTCAATGGTTTGCGCCCCTTCTTCCACCATGCCGTCTGCCGTCACATGGCTCATGGTTCCCTCGCTGACGCCGCCCCACTGCGACGGATCGCCATAGGTGGGAATATTGAGCAAGGAAGCGTCCACAGGCGCATCCGGCGCACGGAAATAACGGTTGAGGAAATCGGCTGTTTCCTGAACGGGCAAAATGGTAATGTCATTGCCCGGAGAATAAGTTACCTGGGTACCGTATACCGGCAAACGCCCCATGACAATATTTTCATCGGGAATGCCCCCGGACAAGAACTGAAGGCCGAGCGCAATACAGGTATCCATGGGCATATTGGTGCTGATATACTTCACGCATACCGGCATAATTTTAATCATTTCCGCAACGCTCATGGTACGGACATATTTAAACAGTGCTGAATAGAAATACTTTTGGTTTTCCAGTCGGTCATAGTCACTGCGTTCCATGCCCGGGCCTTTGCGGCACCGCAGGAAAAACTCCAGCGCATCGCCGTTCAAGGTTTGCCAGCCCTGCTCCAAATAGCTGCCGTCATAACTCAGCGTTTTGGGAACATAGACTTCCAAACCGGCGCCGCCGCCGAAGGTATCGACAAACTCCGTCAATGCCTCCATCTTTATGGTAATATAATAGTCCACAGGAAGCTTGAACATGTCATAAATTACATCTGCTAAGTTCTGAACTTTATTCACGCTGTCCGAACCAAAGGAATAAAGCGCATTGATTTTTGCCGAGTTTGCCGTCTGTTCCGGGCGGGAAACAAAAATATCGCGCGGAATTTGCAGCATCTTCAGCGTCTGCGCGTCCTTGTCGAACTGGCAATAAAGAATCATGTCGGTGAGCATTGTATTCTCGTTGCGCTCGACGGCATCTTCCTCCATGTAGTCCATGCCGAGCACCAAAAAGTTAATTTGGCTCTCCGCAAGCTCGGGCGGTGTCATAGTTTCGGTGCGCGTCAGCTCACCGCCTTCGCCTTTTGTCTGGAACATCTGCGACAGATACAAATAAAGGCCGCCGACCACAAACACAACCACAGCCAGCATAGCCGCCAAAACGGAAAAAACCACCTTTTTTACATTCGGTTTTTTTGCCTTTTTTGTCTGCTGTGCCTTCTGTTGGCTGGCAAGGCGCGAAAGGGCCTCTGATTCGGTCTGCCACCCGGCGGATGATTGCGCGGGTGCTCGGCGCTGTGCAGCAGCCATCTGCTGCGTTTGCGTCAATTGCTGGGTCTGTGAGGCCTGCTGCGGCATTCCCGCAGCGGTGTGAGCTGTATGAGCGGTATGAGCCGTATTGCCTGCTGCCCCGGGCTGCTGAGGCCTACGCCGCATAATATCCTGCACCGGAATATCAAACGCGGCCGTCTCCACGTTTGCCGCGGGCGGATTGACGCGCGGCATTCCGGCGGCATCCGTAGCGCCCTGTGCAGCAGGCCGCGCACTTTGCGGGCTGCGAGCAATGTTTTGCCCCGTTGTTTCCGGCTGAGCGGATGCCATAGCAGGTACGGCAGGCTGCTCAAGCGGGCGCTCTTTGGGTATGGCAATCGAGTCGGAAGTGTTTTCGCGGAACAAGTCGTAGCGAATCACTTCTCCGGTTGCGCCACGCATCATCGCTTGCTGCTGCAAGGCCTGGCGGCGAAGCTCGATGGTTCTCTGCTGCTCTTCCGAGGCCATGCGCTGTTTTTGTGCCTGTGCGGCACGCTGCGCACGGCGCAGAGCGGCAAGCTCCGGCACCTCATGACGTTTCGCGCGTGAAATATCAATATTTCGAGGCGCTCTCGGGCTCATGACAAATCCCCCCATACAATTGCTTTTTCATATCCTTGTATGCCAGCAGGCTTTGCTCATCCACCGGTCGATTGCACTGCAAAAGCCATTCAATCGACATTCCCAAACCGCAAAAATAGCCGTCGTCTAAATTTTCCATCACTTTTTGACGTAAAAAGGCCACTTGTGGATAGCTTCTTTCTTCGCTGACCATATCGGCCATATAAATAATTTTGTCAAGCTTTGTCATACCCGGTTTTCCGGCGGTATGATTCGCAATGGCAGACAAAATTTCGGCATCGTCTACGCCGTAATCCCGCTGAGCCAACACAGCTGCCGCGCCGCCGTGCCAAATCACCGACGCACGCGAAGCCGCATAATTGCTAATTATATCATTTCCTTTTAAAATCTGCAACAGAGATTCACTTGGCATCTCTTTGGCAATGTCATGCAAAAGCGCGGCAAGCGCGGCTTTTTGAGGGTCCACACCGTTTTTTTCAGCCAGCTTTACCGCCATTTTTTCCACATTCAGCGTATGCTGAAAGCGCTTTTTGCTCAGCGTTCGCTGGGCCAGCTCGCGCGCGTCCTTCAGTGAAATCATGCACAACCTCTTTTCTTTTTGATACAATCCATGCGCTGCAATATAGCTTTGCACTTCTCCGGGCAGATAACAGGAAACGTCTTGTCCGCCGTACAGCCTTTCTCTCAGCTGGGCGCTGGAAAGCTCAATCGGCGGCGCATCCACTAAAATCACCTGCGCCCCTTCGCTTTGAAGCACCTGTGCCATATGCATCAGCTCTGCACTGTCGCCGTCTTTTCTGCTTTGGACCACCAGCGTGGCCATGCGCAGAATTTCGCGGTAATCTTTCCAAGTTTGAAAGCTTAAAAGCATATCGCTGCCCAGCGCCAAATAAATCTCCGCGTCGGGAAAGCGCGCGCAAAACGTGCGTAAAGTGTCCACAGTATAGCTTTTTCCCGCGCGGCGAATTTCGGTGTCGTCCACTGTAACGTGCTGCGCCACGGACAAAAAGCAGCGGCACATTGCAAGGCGGTGTTCCGGGGCCGTTGCGCTGGCCGCTTTGTGGGGCGGCAGCCCGGCCGGCTCGATGAAAACCTGTGCCGGGTGCAGCTCTTTTACCGCCGCCCTCAGCAGGTTCATATGTCCGTTATGGGGCGGGTCAAACGTTCCCCCATACAAAAGTATCCGCTGCTTCATTTGCGCAAAAGGTCGGCATATTTGCTGTCTTTTTTCTTTTGCAGATACAGCACAAATTTGGAGCCGATTACCTGAACACAGTCAGCGCCCGTTTTTTCCGCCAAGATTTCGGCGGCCTCTCGGGGACTGTACGGGCTGTTTTCCAATACGCGCATTTTAATCAGTTCACGCGCGGCCAAACATTCAGCAGTGCTTTTGACAAGCGCCTCGTCGATTTCTCCTTTTCCTACTTGAAATACGACATCCAAGCTTTGGGCATGTTTGCGCAAAACAGCGCGCTGTTTACTCGTTAACATTCGTTTGCTCCTTCTGGTTTGTTTTCTGATTCAGCAAGTTCGGCAGCTCCTGCTCCATTTTCATCAGAGCTGCACCGCGGTGGCTGATGGCATCCTTTTGCTGTGCCGTCAGCTGCGCATAAGTGAACTGTTCTTTATTTTCCAAGTCTTTTCCGACAAAAACCGGAATAAACAGCGGGTCGTAGCCAAAGCCGTTTATTCCTTGGGGCTCAAAAGCGATGCTGCCGGGGCATTCCCCCTCCCAAACCGCTTCGGTTCCGTCGGGAAACACCACGCAAATGGCGCTGACAAAACGTGCGCCGCGCTGCGCTTTGGGAACACTTTGCATCTCTTGCAGCAGTTTATCATTATTGGCATCATCATCGCCGTGATGGCCGCAAAAACGCGCCGAGTACACGCCCGGTGCACCGTTTAAGGCGTTCACGCAAAGGCCGGAATCATCGGCAATCGCAGCTTTTCCGCTGGCATTTGCAATAGCCCTTGCCTTGATGGCGGCATTCTCGGCAAATGTGGTGCCGGTCTCCTCCGGCTCCAGTGCAATTCCCGCCTCCTTTTGAGAGAGGACGGTATGTCCCATTCGGCCTAAAATGCGCCGCATTTCTTCCAGCTTATGTGCGTTGTTTGTGGCTGCAATCCATTCCATTTCGATCCCTCGCTGTACTATGATACTATACAAATGTGAAAATTTCATCATAAAAGCGCTTGTGCGCGCCATCCGTGTCATTCCGGTTACACTTCACGCAGGAACAAAGCGTCTACAAAGGCATCGGAATCAAAGGGCATTAAATCGTCCATTTTTTCGCCCACACCCACAAAGCGCACCGGCAAGCCCAGCTTCTCTTTCACAGAAATCACCGCGCCGCCCTTGGCCGTGCCGTCCAGTTTTGTCAAAATGACGCCCGTCGCCCCGGCAGCCTCCACAAATTGGCGCGCTTGCTGGATAGCATTCTGGCCCGTGATGGCATCCAGCACCAGCAGGGTTTCACAGCTGGCATTGGGACTTGCTTTGCGCACAACACGGCTGATTTTAGAAAGCTCGTCCATCAGATTTTTCTTGTTGTGCAAACGTCCTGCCGTATCGCAGATAACAAGGTCGGTTCCTCTTGCGGCTGCGGCCTGCACCGCGTCAAAAATCACAGCGGCCGGGTCTGCGCCCTCTTTGTGCTTGATGATGGGGACATTGGCGCGCTGAGCCCAAATGTCGAGCTGTTCAGACGCAGCCGCGCGGAAGGTGTCGCCCGCCGCCAAAAGCACGCTTTTGCCCTCGCCGGTATACAGATGCGCCAGCTTGGCAATCGAGGTAGTTTTGCCCACGCCGTTGACGCCGATGACCAAAATTACTGCCGGCTTACCGGACAAGTCCATGGGGGTATCCACGGCCATGCGTTCTTTAATAATGCCTTTCAAAGCATCGAGTGCCTCCGCACCGGTTTTTAAGCGCTGCGCGCGCACACGGCGCTGAAGCTCCTGCACCAATTCCATGGCCACATCCGCGCCGGTATCTGCCAGAATGAGCTGCTCCTCCAAATCATCGTACATTTCATCGTTGATTTCGCCCGCGTTAACCAGATTTCCAATCGTTCCGAAAATGCTGTCGCGCGTTTTTTTCAAGCTTTGACCCAGTTTTTCAAAAAATCCCATACGGTTTCACCTCATTCTTATTATACCAGTGCAGCCTCGGCCTGCGCTACATCTAATTTCAATACTTTCGACACGCCGTCCTCCTGCATGGTCACACCATACAAAACATCGGCCTGTTCCATGGTACCGCGGCGGTGCGTAATGACGACAAACTGTGTTTCGCGGCAGATGCGGCGCAGATACTGCGCATAACGCACGACGTTCACGTCGTCCAAGGCCGCCTCGATTTCGTCCATCACGCAGAACGGCGACGGGTTGACCGCCAAAATCGCAAAGTAAATAGCAATGGCCACCAGCGCTTGCTCGCCGCCGGATAAGCTGGCAAGGTCTTTGATCACTTTGCCCGGCGGCGTCACCTCAATGCTGATGCCGCTGGAAAGCACATCGTTTTCATCGTCCAGATACAAGCGCGCGGAACCGCCGCCGAAAAGCAGCTGAAAAATACGCCCAAAGTGCGTGTTGATTTCCGCAAAGCTTTTGGCAAACATTTCGCGCATTTCCGCACACAGCTGGGCAATCAATTCCAGCAGTTCGGCTTTGCTCTTTTCCACATCACCAACCTGCACGCGCAAAAACTCGTAGCGCTGCTTCACTTGCTCGTATTCCTCAATCGCCCCGACATTGACATTGCCCAGCGCCTTGATTTCCGCGCGCACCTGCGCCACCATCATGCGCAGCTCGGCAATCGACTCAAACGGCTGGCAAAGTGCTTCCGCCGCTTCCAAGCTCAGCTCGTATTCTTCCCAGAGCTTTGCAGCCGTTTGCTGATACTCGCTGTCCTTAGCCTGTTTTTGCTCCTCTAAGCGGGCAGCCTCTCGCGTGAGGGCTTCCTTTTCCCCGCTCAAGGTTCGCGCCTTTCGCGTTTGCTCGCTGATGGAGCCTTCCTTCTCCATGCGCTGCGATGCACACGCCGCAATCTCCTGCTCCTTTTGCTGAATATCCCGTCGGCCCTGCTCCACACTTTCGCGCACTCTTTCCATTTCTTTGGCCGTCTGCTCGTTTTCCTCGTGCAGCCGCGCAATCCCGGCTTTCAGCTCCTCGGCGCGCTGTGCCGCTTGCCCTGTTTGTGTATGCAAATGTTCCAGCGCAGTATCAATGCTTTCAATGTCGCGGTCTTTTGACAAAATTTCCAGCTTTAATGCCGAAAGTTCTTCCGAAAGAGCCGTGCGCTGTTTGAGGAAATCGGTGTCGTTGCCGACGATTTCTTTCAATTCCTGCTCCAACGCATTTGTTTTTTCTTCCAGCGCTTTCTTTCGCTCGGCATCGCTTTGCATCTGGCGGTCATGCTGTTCCAGCTTATCGCGGAGTGCTGAACATTCATTTTCTAATTGTTGACGGATTTGATCCAGTTGAAGCAGTCCTGCGCGTACCCGGCGCATTTCGGCTTCGGCACGGATTTCGTCCGTCTGCGCCGTTGTTTGGCGCTGCTGTGCGCTTTCCAGCTGAGCTTTGAGCTGCGCCGTTTCCGCCTCGGCTTGCGCGGTTTGCTCGGCCGCCGTTTCCCGGCGCGCTTTCAAACGCTCCAGCTTTGCTTTCAGCTCGTCCATTTCCTGCTTGCGGCTGAACAGTCCCGCCGAACGCTGCACACTGCCGCCCGTAAACGAACCGCCCGCATTGACTACTTGGCCGTCCACCGTTACCACACGGTTTTTGTAATCGAGCATCTTTGCCACGCGCGCCGCCTCGTCAATGTCCTGTACAACTACAATGCGCCCCAGCAAATTGGACACCACCACGGAAAACTCCGGTTGAAAGTGCACTAAATCACACGCCAGCACCGCGCCCTGCGGCAGTCTTGATGCATCAAAATGAGCCGGCCGCACCGTATCAAGCGGCAAAAAGGTAGCGCGTCCTGCGCGCTCCGCTTTTAAGAATGCCATCGCCGCTTTGGCCGCCTGCTGATCCTCCACAACGATATTTTGCATCGCCGCGCCGAGCGCCGTTTCCACGGCGACTTCATAACCGCTCTGCACCGTTAAAATGGTAGAGACTGGGCCAAAAATGCCGCGCAGTCTTCTGTTTTGCACTGCCTTCATCACGCTTTTCACACTATAATGAAAGCCGTCGAGATTTTTTTCAAAATCCTGCAAGACGGAAAGACGCTGCGCCGCGTTTTCTTCCTCGCGGCGAATTTTTTCTTCTTCCTGACGGGCCTGCTGCTGCGCGTTGCTTTTTGCTTCCAGCTTTAATTCCAGCCCTCGCGCCACGTTGGTGCTCGTTTCCTTGCGCGCTTTGGCATCGTTCCACATCGCCTGTGTATCTGCCGATTCTTCCTGCATCCGCGCTTGCACGCGCACATTTTCTTCCAGCTCTGCCCCGGCTGCGGCAAGACGTGTTTGTGCCGCGTCAAAAGCGCTTTGCTGCGCCGCTTGCTGCACTTTGACCGCCGTCATCTCCTGTGCAATGCCCGCCAGCTGCGCTTCCAGCGCTCCGCGCTTTTCTCCGCTGGCCAAACTGCTTTCCAAAATCTGCTGCAATTCTCCCGTCAAGCGGTGTTCCTGCTCATGCAAAAGTGCAAGAGCCTGCCGCACTTTTTCGCGCTCGGCACAGCGGCGCCCTTTCTCGGCTTGTGTCTGTTCGCTTGAGCGTCCCGCCGCTTCCAGTTCCTCGCGCATCTGCTGCGCGGCGGCGTCATTGTGCTGGCGGTTATTTTCCAGCACCGCCAAGCGTGCATCCGCGCCGGAAATGTCCTGCGTAATGGTGCGGATGTCTAAATTCAGCTGTTCCGCCTTTCGGTTTAACGCCTCAATTTCGGCGCGTACCTGCTCGGTTTGGGCGTCGGCCTCATCCATTTCTTTGGAAATTCGGTTATAATCCGCACGCGCAATTTCCAGCTTTCGCTGTTGGTCGCGCAGCGCCTCCCGCGCTTTGTGTACGGTGTCCACCCAAAGGGTTACTTCCAGCTGTTTGCGGCGCTCGGCCATTTGAATAAAGCGGTGCGCCTTTTCGCTTTCTTTTTGCAGGGGAACGACGCGCTGTTCCAGTTCGCCCAAAATATCGCGCAGACGAACTAGATTTTCCTCTGCCGCATCGAGCCGTTTTTCCGCTTCGTTTTTTCGGTAGCGAAAGCGGGCAATGCCCGAAGCTTCTTCAAAAATTTCGCGGCGCTCGTCAGATTTTGCGCCTACAATTTCCGCAATGCGCCCCTGCCCGATGATTGAATACCCGTCACGGCCAATGCCGGTGTCCAAAAACATCTCATAAATATCTTTTAAGCGGACATTCTGGCCGTTAATGGTGTACTCACTTTCGCCGGAACGGTAATATTTACGCCCGATAATTACCTCGTCGGCGTCAACGTCAATACGCCGGTCGGTGTTGTCAATATACAGCCGCACAAAGGCAAAGCCCATGGCCCCGCGCGTCTGCGTACCGCCGAAAATGACGTTTTCCATTTTTCCGCCGCCGCGCAGCTGGCGGGCGCTGGTTTCGCCCAGCACCCAGCGAATGGCATCGGAAATATTGGATTTTCCAGAGCCGTTCGGCCCCACAACCGCCGTAATTCCTTTTTCAATCGTAATTTTGATTTTATCGGGAAACGACTTAAAGCCTTGTATTTCCAGTGCCTTTAAAAACATGCTGCATCCTTTCCTTGCACGGCGAACCCGTTCCGTTCGTGATTGGTTTTGGGCGGTTTAATACCCCATCAGCGTCAGCGCTTCTTTTGCGGCCATTTGTTCGGCCTGCTTTTTGGAATGGCCTTCGCCCGTTCCAATGCAGTTGGAGTTCAAATGCACCTGCACCACAAAATGCTTGTCGTGGTCGGGGCCGCTCTCATCCGTTACCATATACGAAAGACGTTCCTCGGGGTTTTGCTGAATAATTTCCTGAAGCTTTGTTTTGTAGTCTTCTTCTGTATTTTTACACGTCAGCGCCTGTGTAATAAACGGCAGAATAAACCGGCGAGCCTGTTCAATACCGCCATCTAAGTACAGCGCCGCAATCACAGCTTCAAACGCATCCGACACGACGCTGGGGCGGCGGCGTCCCCCGCCCAGTTCTTCTCCGTGGCCAAGGCGCAGATAATCGCCCAGCCGAATTTTCTGGGCAAATCCAAACAGCGCGTTTTCGCACACAAGGCTTGCACGCATACGAGTCAGTTCACCCTCGGGCAAATCGTTGTGTGTAAATAAGTAATCGGCAACCACAATGGAAAGCACGGAATCGCCCAGAAATTCCAGCCGCTCATTGTGCTTTGTGCCGCGTCTGGCTTCGTTGGCATACGAAGTATGCGTCAGAGCCGTTTCGAGCAGTGAGGGGTCCTGAAAGCGGTATCCCAGTGTCTTTTCCAGTTCCTTCATATCGTGCATCTTATTCTCTCCCCTGTGCCGGTGTTTCGTTGTCCTCCAAGGCGGCCAGCTTTTGAGCCATATTCTCTACCACATGGCCATCCACGCAGCGTTTTGCCTGTCGAATGGCGTTTTTAAAGGCCTTTGCGTTAGAGGAACCGTGCGCCTTAATCACCGGCTTGCACACACCCATCATCAAAGCGCCGCCGTGTTCGTCGGCATCCAGCATCTTTTTAAAATCGCTCAAGCCGCCCTTGACCAAAAGATAGCCGATTTTCGTGCCAAGGCTGCGCAAAAACACCTTTTTCAGCTCTCCAACGAGGCTTTTGGCCAGTCCCTCGGTCAGCTTTAAAATCACATTGCCTGTAAAGCCGTCGCACACAACCACATCGGCTTGACCCGTGGGAATATCGCGCGGCTCAATATTGCCCACAAAGTGCATTTGTTTATTTTGTTTCATACGCGCGTGCGCTTCTACATAGACGGGCGTTCCCTTGCTTTCCTCCGCGCCGTTGTTCACCAGCGCCACAGTGGGGTTTTGGCGGTTCATCGCACGTTCCATGTACACACTGCCCATAATGCCGAACGCCTCCAGCATTTCCGGGCGGCACTCCACATTTGCCCCTGCGTCGAGCAGCAAATAAGGCTTTTGTGTGCCGGGAATCACCGTGCCGATGGCAGGGCGCTTCACCCCTTTCAGGCGCTTGACAATCAGCGTTGCACCCGCCAGCAAAGCGCCTGTGGAACCGGCGGACACAAAGGCGTCACCCTCGCCCTTTGCCAGCAGATTCATGCCTACTACCATGGAGGAATCCTTTTTCTTGCGCACTGCGGCGGTCGGCTCGTCACACATCGAAATTTCTTCTTTTGCGTCCACAATGCGAATCTTTTGCATGTCAATCGCGTGTTCTTTGACCGCCTTTGCAATTTTTTCGCTGTTGCCAACGGCGATAATGTCCACACCGTATTCTTTCACGGCTTGGCTGGCACCTTTTAAAATCTCAGCCGGTGCATTGTCACCGCCCATTGCGTCAATGATAATGGTCATGTCGTTTCCCTCCAAAAAAGTCATTTACGCGCCAATGCGCACCTCAGCCCTCACTGTGCTGCGCCAAAGCCGCTTTCATTGCGTCCACCGCGCGCAGTGCCAGCTGTTCATAGCGCTGGCGCTTGTCACGAATGCGCGTTTCCAGCGGCGGCAAAAGGCCCATATTCGCGCCCATGGGCTGAAAATCTTTGCTTTCCGTTGTAATATAGTGCAGCAGCGCACCCGTCATCGTCTCCTGCGGATACTCCGGCATTGCCCAGCCGCGGCAGCGCGCCTCCATCGCGTGTGCCGCAAGCAAACCGCAGGCTGCGCTTTCCATATAGCCTTCAAAACCGGTAATCTGTCCGGCAAAAAATACATTGGGATGCTGTTTCAACGCCAAGTCCCGTCCCAGCAAAACAGGGCTGTTTAAAAACGTATTGCGATGCATCACGCCATAGCGCACAAACTCGGCGTTTTCTAAGCCCGGAATCATGGAAAATACGCGCTTTTGCTCGCCGAATTTCAAATTGGTCTGAAAACCGACCAGATTATAGAGCGTTCCCTGCGCATTTTCCGCGCGCAGCTGCACATTGGCCCACGGACGGTGCCCCGTGCGCGGGTCGGTGAGCCCCACCGGACGAAGCGGCCCATACCGCATGGTGTCAGCGCCGCGCTGCGCCATCACCTCGATGGGCATACAGCCCTCATACACACCGCCCTCGTCAAATGCGTGCAGCTCGGCGCGTTCGGCGCTGCGCAGTGCCTCATAAAACGCCTCATAGCCCGCTTTGTCAAACGGGCAGTTTAAATAGTCCGCCGTGCCGCGCCCATAGCGAGACGCAGCAAACACCTTTTCCATGTCGATCGAATCTGCTGTGACAATCGGTGCCGCAGCATCGTAAAACGAAAGCTCTTTTACACCGGTCAAGCGCTTAATGTCTGCGGCAAGCGCCCCTTCCGTCAAGGGGCCTGTGGCGACCAGCGTCAACACGTCTTCATCCTCATCAATTTGCGTGACTTCCTGTTCCACCACCGTGATATTCGCATGAGTGCGCACCTTTTGCGTCACACGCTCGGCAAACAAATCGCGGTCTACCGCCAGCGCACCGCCGGCAGCCACACGGCATTCCTCCGCAATGGGCAAAAGCGACGAGCCAAGCAGCTTCATTTCGGCTTTCAGCAAACCGGAAGCGGAATCCAACCGGTCAGCTTTGAGCGAATTGGAGCAAACCAGCTCGGCAAAATTGCTGTTTTTATGCGCGGGCGAAAACTTCAGCGGCTTTTGTTCGTAAAGCGTCACCGCAAACCCACGGTCAGCCAGATACAGCGCAGCTTCACAGCCCGCCAGCCCGGCGCCTAAAATGCGAATATTCATATCTGCTTCCTCTCTATACTGTTTGCCGCCCCTGCATCCGCCGGACGGCGCACGCATAAGCGGAAGTCATTCCTTCTTTTCTGCCGCCTGTGACGCGGGGCGCTGATAGCCGCAGCCCTCTTTCTCGCACAGCAGCACACCATTTTTTCCACCTTTTTTGAACAGGGTCGACCCGCACTGCGGGCAGTTCTCTGCGGTCGGCTCATTCCAAGTCATAAAATCACATTCGGGATATTTTTCACAGCCGTAATACACGCGGCCCTTTTTGGAACGCCGCAGCAAAATTCTGCCGTGACATTTGGGGCATTCGCCCGGCATCGACTGCACCAGCCGCTTGGTGTTCTTGCATTCGGGGAAACCGGGACAAGCCAAAAACTTGCCGTAACGGCCGCTTTTAATCACCATTTTGCGCCCGCAAAGCTCGCACACCTCGTCTGTTTCCTCGTCAGGCACTTTGATTTTCTGGTCTTTCATGTTTTCCTCAGCGGCTTTCAGCGCCTTGTCAAACCCTTGGTAAAAATCATCAATTGCCTGGTGCCAATCCTCTTGCCCGTTTTCCACTTTGTCGAGGTTTTTCTCCATCTGTGCGGAAAATTTCACGTCGACAATATCGGGGAACTGCTGCATCATCAAATCGTTAATCACGCGGCCCAAAGTGGTGGGAATCAGCTTTTTCTGTTCGCGTTCCACATAGTCGCGGTCAATAATCGTGGTGATGATAGGCGCATAAGTGGACGGACGGCCAATGCCGTTTTCCTCCAGCGCCTTAATGAGCGCCGCTTCGGTATAACGTGCGGGCGGCTGGGTAAATTTCTGCTCCGGCTTTAATTCCCGCAGCTTGAGCACATCGCCCTCGGACAGCGGCGGCAAAGCGGTTTCCTTTTTTTCCTTCTCGTCGGTCGCTTCTTCATACAGCACGGTAAAGCCGTCAAAGGTCACGACATAGCCGCTTGCACGGAACAGGTAATCCGCTGCGCTGATTTCCGCCGAAACCGTGTCCTGCAAGCAGTCTGCCATCTGGCTCGCAATAAATCGGCTCCAAATCAGGCGGTACAGCTTTGCCGGGTCACCGGTCAAGCTTCTGTCCACTTCATCCGGGGTCAAAGCCGGGTTGGTCGGGCGCACCGCTTCGTGCGCATCCTGCGCGGCGGTCGCACTGCGCGACTTATAAGTGCGCTTTGTTTTGCACACATAAGCGTCGCCCCAGTTGCCTTCAATAAACTCTTTCGCGGCGGCAACGGCTTCATCCGCAATGCGCAGGCTGTCCGTTCTCATGTAGGTAATCAAACCCATGGTTCCCTGTCCGGCAATCTCCACACCTTCATACAGCGTCTGTGCTGCACGCATGGTGCGCGTTGCTGTGAAGCCTAATCGGCGGCTGGCCTCCTGCTGCAGCGTGGAGGTGATAAACGGCGGGGCAGGTGTCTTTTTGCGCTTTCCCTTCGTCAGAGAACGCACTTCGTAGACAGCGCCTTCCAAAGCCTTTTCAATGGCACGCGCTTGTTCCTCGCTTTTCACTTCCAGCTTTTTCCCGTCTTTGTCCGCCGAGAGACGGGCGGTAAATTTCTTCTGGCTGGACGGCGGAGAAAGCACCGCATCCACGTTCCAATATTCCTGCGGAACAAAGGCTTCAATTTCTTTTTCGCGGTCCACAATCAGGCGCAGCGCCACGCTTTGCACACGTCCTGCCGAAAGGCCGCGGCGCACCTTGCGCCACAAAAACGGCGACAACTTATAACCCACAAGGCGGTCAAGCACACGGCGTGCCTGCTGGGCATGGAACAAATCCATATCAATGGCGCGCGGTGCAGCCATTCCCTGGGTCACGCCTTTTTTCGTAATCTCGCCGAAAGTTACGCGGTTTTCTGCGGAAACATCCAGCCCCAGCAAATTGGCCAAATGCCAGCTGATGGCTTCACCCTCACGGTCCGGGTCCGTTGCCAGATAAACGGCTTCGCTGTCCTTTGCCAGCGATTTCAGCTCCTTGATAATTTTTTCTTTGCCCTTGATGTTGATATACTGCGGGGCATAGCCATGCTCGATGTCAATGCCGAGCTGACTTGCGGGCAAGTCGCGGATATGTCCCATTGAGGCGGTCACCTCGTATCCGCTGCCCAAATATTTCCGAATGGTTTTCGCCTTTGCAGGCGACTCCACAATCACTAATTTCGACATAAAAAGCTGTTCTCTCCTCCGACCCACTCAAGCGTCAATCATTCCGGCATGATGGGGATGGTGCGGCAGTGCGCAGCGGCAGTGCCAATCAATTCTTCCATGGGTGTTTCTGAGAAGTCGAATTTTTCATCTTTTTCTATTAAGAAGCGGTGTCTGCTGCGTTAAAAATGCTCGGAATCCACAAAGGATTCCTGCGCTTTTTGCCTTGCAGCCCCACACATCTTACGAAAAATCTGTGCATTTCTTTATTCTCAGAAACACCCTAAATATTGTCTCGCTGTCCATCTCGCGTCTATCTCAATACATATTGGCGTCCCGGAAGTGCGCGAATCAGTCCGCACAGTTCCAGTTCTGTCAGCCCGGCCATCACTTTGGCGGTGGGCATTCCTGTTTTTTCGCAAAGCACCGGCAGTGCTTGGGCCTGTGCGCTCATGGCACGATAAACAGCGGCGGCAGCTTCGGAAAGCTTCGGGATCTGCATCTCCTCATCGTCTGGTTCGTCTTTGGCAAGCGATGCTTCGCCCGCACTTTGCTGCGCTTCTTTAGGGCGCAAATCGTAAAAGCCCAAAATATCCTCGCCGCAGACTGCCACCTGCGCCCCTTCTGCCAAAAGATGATTCGTTCCTTCGCTGAGGGGTGAAAAAATACTGCCCGGAACGGCAAACACATCCCGCCCATATTCCAGCGCGGCGCTGACCGTGTTCATCGTACCCGACGCACGTTTTGCTTCCGCCACACAGATTCCCTGCGAAAGCCCGGCAATCAGCCGATTGCGCTGCAAAAAGAAATCTTTGCGCGGCGGCATGTGGGGCGGATATTCCCCAATGACCAACCCATGTTCTTCGAGCAGGGTTTTCAGCTTTTTGTGGGCGCCGGGATAACAATGCTCATGGCCGAACGCAATACAGGCAACCGTCGGCGCTTCCTGCCGCAGGGCAATTTTGTGCGCCTCACTGTCCAGCCCACTTGCCAAACCGGAAATCAGCGCCACGCCCGCCTTAGCAAGCGGAGCGGCAATGCGCGCCGTTGCCTCCACGCCGTAGGCCGAGGGCCGCCTTGCCCCCACAATGGCGAATGTAAAACAGCGCTGCAAAATGGTAATATCACCACGGTAGTAAAGCACGGGCGGCGGCGAAGGGATTTCACGCAAAAGTGCGGGATAATCGTCCTCGTCGTAGCAAACAATCGATACGCCGTTTTGCCGGCATTCATCCAAGCGCGCCACAAAGTCCTCGGGCTGCGTCATATGAAGATTGCGCAGTTGAGACGGATGCAAAATACAGGAAAGGTCCGTGGTGCGACACTCCTCAAACAGCATCTGCGGATGAGGATACATGCGCACAATATCGCCCGCTTGTACCGCCGCCGGGCCCAGCGCGTCGGCGAGCCACAGCCACAGCGCACGTTTTTCCTCCGGCGTTTGAAACCGCTTGTTCATTGCGCTGCGCCCTCCAAGCTGCGGAAATGCCAAAGCAAAATGCTGCCCGCTACCGCCGCGTTGAGTGATTCGACATTGGGCATCATGGGAATGCGTACTGTGACATCCGCCAGCGCCACCGCCTCAGACGTGAGGCCGTTGCCCTCGTTGCCAATCAGCACCGCAAGGCCCGCATCCGTCAAAGCCGGGGCCTGTTCCAGCGAAACAGCACGCTCCAGCGCAGCGGCATACAACGGAATGTTTACGGCTTTGAGCGCCTTTGCCAGTTCGCCCACATCGTCATAACAGGCATAGCCCAGCTTTGCCACCGCACCCATTCCGGCGCGCAGCACCTTGGGCGAAAACCAATCGGCGCAATGGCTGCAAAGCAGCACACCCTCAAAGCCAAACGCCGAGGCACTGCGCAGCAAAGCGCCAAGGTTTGCCGGGTCCTGCACATGCTCCAGCGCTAAATACCGTCCGCCCGGGCGCAGGTGTTCGAGCGGGGCGGGGCGTTCAAACAGTGCAAACACGCCCTGCGTGGTTTTTGTGTCCGACAGCTTTTCGGCGACTGCGTCGGATATTTCAAACGTCTGCGCCGCAAGGGCTGTCAGCTCGGGATGCTCGGCAAGCATTTTCTCCGTGGCGTACAGTTCACGCGCGGGCAGATACTGCGCAATGTCGCGGCAAAGCCGCAGCCCCTCCGCTAAAAAGCACCCTGTTTCAGCACGTTCTTTTGCGCTGTCGCGCAAACGGCACAGTGCTTTTACTTTTTCTGCCGTTCTGCTTTGTAATCTTTGCACCCCATGTCCCCCTTTATACTACTATGCGCCGCATAGGCGAAAAAAAACAGCTTCTGCACAGCGGGGCAAACGCCGCTGCAAGCTGTGTGCGGCACAAATTCCCCCATGCAAACATACGCCCGGGCAAACCTGCACGGGCGTATGTTTCTTGCTTTTATTGCTGTACAAAAAAGCTGCCTGCATCGTCCGTTAAAACGAAACAATGCTTATTTTGCAATGGCATTCTTGGCAGTTTCTACCAAAGCATTGAAGCTGGCAGCATCGTTGATTGCCATCTCAGACAGCATTTTGCGGTTCAGCTCGATGCCGCTCTTCTTCAAACCGTTCATGAAAGCGGAATAGCTGATGCCCTGTGCGCGGCAGCCTGCATTGATGCGGGTGATCCACAGCTTGCGGAAATCGCGCTTTTTGTGCTTGCGGCCGATGAAAGCGTAGTTACCGCTCTTCATGACCTGCTGTTTGGCCATTTTAAAGTGTTTGGACTTGCTGCCGTAGTAACCTTTCGCCAGCTTCAAAGTCTTTTTTCTTCTTTTACGCGTCATCATTGCGCCTTTGATACGAGCCATATTATAATCTCTCCTTAACTGTTATCTGTCATAAAATTTCCCGCCGAATGCGGCGGCTTCATGGACGGAACACGCGCCTTGGCGCGGCTCCATCGCCTTTCGCCATCAAAAATTAGGCGTAGGGCAGCATACGCTTCACAGCAGCTGCGTTCGTCTTGTCTGCATAGGAAGACTTGCGATAGCCGCGTTTCAGCTTTGTGGATTTCTTGGTCAGAATATGGCTGCGGAAAGCGTGGCCGCGTTTCACTTTGCCGTTCTTCGTCAGTTTAAAGCGTTTTTTCGCGCCGGAATGAGTTTTGATTTTGTACTTAGCCATTTTTATTTCCTCCTCAATTTTGCTTCGCCGGGGCAGGGGCTAAAAACATTTGCATGCTGCGCCCCTCAAGTTTGGGCTGCTTTTCCACGGTCGCACTGCCCTCTAAGGCTGCTGCAAAGCGCTTGTGAACTTCAAGGCCCAGGTTGCTGTGCGCCATTTCGCGGCCACGGAACCGAATGGAAACCTTAACCTTATCACCCTTTGCCAGAAACTTTGCAGCCTGGTTCACCTTGGTATTGAAGTCGTTGGTGTCGATATTCAAAGACAGGCGAATCTCCTTGATGTCAACGGTTTTCTGGTTCTTTTTTGCTTCCTTGTCGCGCTTTTGCATCTCGAAGCGATATTTGCCGTAGTCGAGAATTTTGCATACAGGCGGCTGAGCCTGCGGAGCGATCTTGACAAGGTCAAGATTTTTCTCTTCTGCGCGGCGCAAAGCGTCCCGAACCGACAGAATGCCCAGCTGGCTTCCGTCCGCATCAATCACGCGCACCTCTTTGTCACGAATATCTTCGTTGATTTCCAGTTCTTTTTTGCCGCTAATCGTAAAGCACCTCCAAAATAATCTATCGAAACAAAAAATACGGCTGCCGTGAAGGCAGCCGCAATGACACACGAAATATCCCCTTTACTTTGGGAAAGCTTGCACGATAAACCCGCCGCCTCAGGGGCGATCAAGGTGAGCCGGCTGCCAGCCGGAGCTACTTTGTTTGCTCTGTTATTCTAGCGCACTTTTCATCATTTGTCAAGCATTTTTTATTCGATGGGCACATCAATTTCCTGCGAGAGATGCAGGGAATAAATCGTACACTTTTTGACCGGCAGGGAAAGCTTTTTTTCCAAAGCCGCTCGGTACAGCAAAACCTGCCGGCGGTATTTTTCCCGCAGCATTTCGCCGTCGCGCACATGGTCGGTTTTGTAATCCACAATTTCCATCCCATCTTCAAACACCAGCACCGCGTCGGCAATGCCCTGCACTGCCACAGGGCGGTGCGCAAAGCGCTCGTCCAAATCCGGCTGCACGTATTTTGCCGGTACTGCGGTGAAAAAGGCGTACTCACGCAGCAGCTTTTTTGCACTGCACATCCGCGCACATACCGCTGAATGCAAAAACGCTTCCAGCGCCGCGCGGTCGGCATGACGCACGGTGTGTTCCGTCAGCCAGCCGCCCTCGCGTAAGCGCTCCAGCTCGCCGTTTAAATCTTCACGCGCCTGTTCAAAGTCCGCAAACTGCAAAACCGTGTGCATCGCCGTGCCGCGCTCTGCCGCCGTCATTTTTTCTTTTTGCAAAAACGCCGGGCGCTGCAGCTGCTCGGCATAGCCGCCGTGCGTCAATTCCGAAACGCTCAGTTTCACCGGCAAACTTGCCAGCGCTTCGCCGGGATACTTTGCCGCAAAATTTTTCATCAGCGTTTGATACAGCGCTTCGTCCGGTTCGGCACGTCCTTGCGCCTCCTGTGCGGGCAATTCTTCCTGCGCCTCCCCGCTTTCACCAAAGCTTGCAGTCACGCTGCCCTCGGCGGCAATCAGCGGCAGACCGGCCGCCCCCGCACGCTTTCGCAGACTGTGTGCATCCGGGTGCAGCAAAGCCGCCATGCAGAGCCAGTCAGCAAAGCAGGAGGCATTTTGCGTTACGTACGGCACGGCACCACCCTGCCCCTCCAGCCGCAGCGCCAACTTTGACAAATAGCTTTCCGGGCGTTTGACCGCCGCCGAAACAAACAGCTTATCGCGTGCGCGCGTCAGGGCAACGTACAAAATACGCATTTCCTCACTGATGGTTTCCTGCTTTTGCAGCAAACGCACAGCGCGCTGAGGCACCGTGGAAAACAGCCCGCCCTCTTGACGCAAAGCAAGCCCCACGCCCAGCTCCGGGTGAAACACCACAGGCTGATAAGCGTCGCGCATATAAAATTTCCGTCCGCATTCCGCCAAAAATACCACGGGAAATTCCAGCCCTTTGGAGCGATGAATGGTCATAATCGACACACTGCCCTGTGCCAGCACGGGCGGCGCGCTTGCCACGGGAGCGCCGCTTTCCAGCACATGGTCTACCGTGCGCAGAAACGCCGCCAGCCCATTCTCCCCTGCTGTGCGGGCAAAGGCGGTGAAAGCCCGCAGGTTTTCACGCCGCACCGCGCCGTTTTCCATGGCGCCAACTGCCGCAAAATAATGGGTGCGCGCCAAAATTTCCTCGCACAAAATATCCACCGGCTCCGTTGCCGCCAAACGGCGCAGCGTGTGCAAAAGTGCGGCCAAGCGCTGCATTCTCTCGTCCTCACTTTGCAGCAGTGCGCCATAGAGCGACGTTTCAGGGCTTGCCAAGCGCAAAGCCGCCAAATCATCGGGCAAAAAGCCAAACATAGGCGACAGCATCGCACCCGCCAGCGCCACGTCCTTGGCAGGGTTGTCAATCACACGAAGCAGACAAAGCAAAGGCGCAGCCTCCGTGCTGGAAATGGGGTCTTCCCCCGCATCGGCACAGGCAGGAACGCCGCAAAGAGTCATGGCCGTTTCGTAAGCGTTAAAGCGGCCGCGCGAACGCAGCAAAATACAAAAGTCACCAAAATTGCACGGGCGTGTCGTCCCGCCCTTTTCGCGCACCAAAAAGCCTTCACTCACCATTTGCACAATGCGCCGGGCAATCATCTGCGCGTCGCCCGGCTCGTCGCTGTCATCGTCTTCTGCTAACAGCACTTCCATCGCGCCGCCGTCATAACCATCGCAAATGCCCGCGTGCAGGGCTTCGTCCCCTTCATAGGCAACGCCGCCGACCGCGCGGCTCATAATGGTGCGAAACACGTCATTGATTGCCCCAATGACATTTTGAGCGCTGCGGAAATTATTCGCCAGCGTGATGGTCATGGGGTGCGTACCGTCCGGCTGATAAGGGGCAAAGGCATCCTTTTTCTGCAAAAAGCTGCGCGGGTCTGCCATGCGGAAGCGGTAAATGCTTTGCTTCACGTCGCCCACAAAAAAGAGGTTCGATTCGTCATCATTCGCAAGACAGCGGTAAAGCTGTGCCTGAATGGTGTTGGTGTCCTGATATTCGTCCACCATGACCGCGTCATACCGTGCCGCCACCTGACGCGCGATTGCCGTTTTCTCTCCGCTTTCATCGCACAGCAAGCGCAGAGCCAAATGCTCAAAATCGCTGTATTCGAGCGCCTTTTCCTCCATTTTCGCCTGATAAAACAGCGTTTCAAAGCGCTTTGCGGCGCGTGCCAGAGCGCGAAGCAAAGGGGCAATGCGCGCACGGTCGGCGGCAAATTCTTCTTCGGTGCAGAAAAAGACATCCTCCTGCAAGCCGTCCAGAATTTCCTTTGCCTCCTTGCGCAGGGTTTTCACCGCTTCTTTTGCGCCTTCGTCCGCCCCTTTTACCGCACGCAGCCGGGCGGGTGCGTAACTTTGCGCCTGAACGGCGGCGCTGTCCCACCGGCCTTGATCGACCAGCTCTTTCAGCGCAATGACAAAGGCCATGTCCTCCTCCAGCGCAGGAAGGTAGCCTTTTTCCAACGCTTCATCGTCACGGCACAGCGCAGCGGCATTTTTTAAAATGGCCATTGCGCTGTCCACCGCATCGGCGGCATGACGCAGCAGGGTCTTTCCCCAAAGCGTGCCGCCCAGCGGCTCGTCTGATTCATATTGGCGGCAAAAAGCCTCCATGGCGGCGTGCGGGTTCGGCAGCGTGCGCAGAAAGTCGTAAAACGCCAGTACGCTGGAAGCGGCAAACTCATCGGTGCGCGCTTTTCCGTAGAGCGATGCAAAGGCCGTGAAATCGCCATCCTCATACATTTCTTCCATCGTCTGCGCCAGTGCGGATTGGCGCAGAGAATGGCTGAGTGCATCTTCCGCCAAAGTGAAATCCGGCGGCAAATCCAGCTGTGCAAAGCAGCGTTTTAACAGCTGCATACAAAAAGCGTCAATCGTGCCAATATCGGCACGGCCCAAGAGCAGTTTTTGACGGCGCAGCCACACGTCGCCCGGCCGCTTTGCCATTTCCTCGGTCAAGCGCACGGCAATGCGGGCGCGAAGCTCCTGCGCCGCCGCTCGGGTAAACGTGACAATCAGCAGCCGGTCTGCCGAAACCGGTGCATGGGCATCGCAAATCAGCTGCACGGCACGTTCTACCAGTACCGCGGTTTTTCCGCTGCCCGCCGCCGCGCTCACCAGCAACGTGCCGCCGCGGTCTTCAATGGCCGCACGTTGGGCTGGAGTCCATCCCATTGCCATTACTCACGCCCCCTTTCCGTTTCGTTCTTTTCTTCTTCCGTCGGCTCAAAAACATCCTTCGGCGCACCGGCTTCCCGCTCGTTTCTGCCGTCCTCATGGCGGCACACACAGCGGTAGTCGCAGTACTCACACGGAAGCTTGCCGCCGCTTTTCAATGGCATTGCGTCAATTTCGCCGCGGTACAGCGCCTCGGCCATCTCCACCACCAGCGCATTGATATGCTGTTCAATTTTGCCGAGCTTTTCCAGCGTCGCCAGCTTTTGCCCGGCGCGGGGGCGTCCGTCCTTGCCGAACGTACACGGCACAAACAAGCCGCTTGCCTCTTTGTCCATGCCGCGCAGCACCACTTCATCGTTGAGTATCAGCCCATCCACTTCATAGACAGGCGCTTTTGCCGCTTCCGAGCGGGTCGTTTGGCGCGGGGCGGGGTCGCCCGAAAGATATAAAACGCCCGCCGCCACCGGGTTGTGCAAGCCGAGCGCCTCGCCGTGACACAGCGTAAACAAATAAAACAGCATTTGCGTATTCAAGCCGCAATAAACATCTTCCAAACTAAACTTCTTTGTGCCTGTTTTGTAGTCCATCACGCGCACATAGTCGCGCCCTTCGCGGTGCATCACGTCCACACGGTCAATTTGCCCCACCACGGAAATTTCTACGCCATCCGGTGTTTTCAGCGTCAGCGGCGCAATACCGTCCGGCCCGCCGATGCTTTGTTCCATGGCGATGGGGTGAAACGCACTTTGCCTTTGTTCTTCCTGCAAATAAGAAAGCAAGCGCAGCACCGCGCGTTCCAGCCGTTCAATCAGGTAGGCAAACCGGCGCGAAGCGTCGGGCATATTCTCCTCGACATAACGGCGCACCAGCGCTTTTGTGGCTTCCTGCAATTCCTGCTCAGAAAGCCCGGCAAAGCCTTCGCCATATTGCTTGAACACCTGCTCCAAAACATAGTGAATGAGCGTGCCGCTTTCCAGCGGGGAAAGCTCGGCGCGGCGGCGGGGGCGAATTTTGAGTACATATTGCAGAAAATAGGCAAAACGACAGCGGTAATACTGCTCCACGCGCGTGGGAGAAAGCCGCACGCTTCGCCCCAACAGCCGCCGCATCAAAGCGGCATCTTTTACAGCAAACGCACTTTGCTGCGCGGCATTGTCCATTGCTTCAAGGGCTTCGTGTGCAGTTTTGCTCTCGGCAAGCGCCTTGCGCAGTGCGGAGGTCTGGGGGGTGTCCTCACGATAGCACATACCGTACAAGTCCAGCGCCGCCGCCGGAGTCATCGCCTTTTGCGCCGCCGTGAGTGCATCCGCATCTGGGGTCAGCGCGCGCACCAGCGGCTCGAGCGCCGAGGTCATCGGAACGCCGCCGCTTTCCGGGGAAAGACAGCTCAAATACAGCCGTTCGGAAGGCGCTGTCAGCGCCCGATAGAAAAACATTTTTTCCAGCAAAGTGCGGTTTTCATAAGCGCCGGGCATCTGCACGCCGCTTTGCACCAGCAATTCGCGGTCGGCATGGGTTAAAAGGCCGCTTGCGCCCACGCTTTTGGGGAACGCACCCTCGTTCAGCCCCAGCACAAAACAAACCTTGGGGCTGTTTAAGCGCATTCGGTCCGCTGTTGTGAACATCACGGCATCCTGTGTTTCCGGCACTTGTCCGATGTCCGTGCTGCGCAGCAACAGCGCAAACAATTCTTCATATTCTGAGGGGGTGATATCATCGTCGCCCAAAAGCTCCTCCATTTGGTCGAGCAGACCGACCACTAAATTCCACGCCCGCACGGCGCTGTGCGCACGCAGCACATCGCCCTCCTGTTCCAGCTCCTGTGCCAGCGCCCCGACAATTTCCGGCGCGCCGAACGCTTCTAACAGCAGGTACAGCCCGCGCGAAATGCCTTGTGCCCCAGCCCGCTTCGACGTTTGCAAAAAAGTTTCCAGCGGGCGCAAAATGGTTTGGCGCATGTTCTCCAGCTGTTCCAGCGCGGCACGGCTGTCATCGTCCCACTGCGCCCCAAAGCCGTCGGGATGGTTGACAAACGGCTCTCTCCAATCGGCGGCTTTCAGCTGCCACACATAGGCGTACTCCTCTAAATCCGCCGTCTGCCGGGGCGTAAAGCCGCACAAATCGCTTTTCAGTAAACGCAAAATGCGCTCGCTCGAAAGTCCGCTTGACAAAATGGAAAGTGCGCTCAGCAAAAACGAGGCGGCCGCCGTGTGTTCCATGGTGACGGGTGCATCGGTAAAATACGGAATCTCCGCCAGGGAAAACTCGTAGGCAGCCGCCGCTTCATAAGCTGGCATCTCGCGGCAAATCACCGCAATGTCGCGGTAGGAATAACCTTCTTCGCGCACCAAAACGGCAATCCTTGCCGCCGTTTGCTTGCATTCGTCATATACGCCTTGCGCCGGGGTGAAAAAGACGCAGCCTTTTTCCCCTTCATAGCTCTCCTCGTCTTCTCCGTCCAGCGCCAAAAGCTGTGCCGCGGCGTACAGCTCGGGCGCACCTTCATGGCGAAAGTCGCGCGTTAAATAAACCGGTGCTGCCACGCTGACTCCCTCGCCGGAAGCCAGACGGCGCAAGCGCTGTGCCGTTTGACGCACGGCGCTGAACAACCCCATGCCCTCCTGCGTTTCGGTTAAGCTGTCACAGCACAAGCTCACCACGCAGCGTTCGGCGTGCATCAACCGGCGCATTAGCTCATATTGCGGGGCAGTGAAGCCGTCAAAATTATCCACAAATACCGCGACTTGGGCGCACCAGTTTTCCCCCAGTTTTTGCGCCGCTGTGGTTAAGCGGTCGGCGGGGTCCATCGCGCTTTTGGCAATCACTTGCTCATATGCGGCATACAAAAGCCCCAAGTCGCGCATTTTCTCGCGTTCTTCCTCCGGCGCTTGTGTAATGGCCAAAAGCGCCTCCGGCGTTGCGCCGGCAATTTTCAGTTCTTTGAGCGCGTCTGCCGCCAAACGGCAAAAACCCGTGCTGCGGCGGTGGCGGCGATACGTTTTCACTTCGTCGCCAAGACTTTCGAGCGCACGGCGCACCGCAACCACGCGGGCCGCATCTGTTAAAGTGCGCACGCTCACGCCGCCGAACTCGCGCAAAAGCTGCTCTGCCAGCGAGGTAAAGCTGTACACCTCGCAGTAAGCGCCCGCCGCATCGCCCAAAGCCTGATATACCATCCATTCCGCCGAGGACGAAAACTGTTCGGGAACAAGCAAAATGCTGCGCTTTGAATGCAGCGCACGCTCTTTGATTTGCTCTAACATCAGCGCTGTTTTTCCTGTTCCCGACAAGCCGATAATCCATTCCAGCATCGTGTCACTCCTTCAGCGTCAAGCGCATTTCATACCAGCAAACGCCGCCGTGCTGTGATTCCGACACACCTTCGCAGACAAAACCGAATTGCTTATAAAAGCCAATCAACGTTTCTTTACACGTCAGCACCACGCCGCTTCGTTTTTCCTGCTTTGCCCGGTCAATCAAGTGGCGCATCAGCATTGAAGCATATCCTTGATGCTGATATTCCGGCACAACGTCCAAGCCAAACACCATTTGCCAAGCGCCGTTTTCGTTGTGCAAAGCTGTGTTTTCATACATTTCATCTTCCAAATGGGGCGTATCCGTCACCATGCCGTTAATAAACCCCACGGGTGTTTCGCCGTCCCACAGCATCCAAAAATGGTCGGAAAACGCTGCAATCCGTTCGGCAATCGCCTTGGGGGAAGCCGCCTCTGCCGCCGGAAAACACACGCTTTCCACCTGTGCGGCATATTGCGCGTCCTGCGGCTGTGCCTTTCTGATTTCCATGTTTCATTCCTCCCGCTTTCTGTGTTTCTACTTTGATAAAACAGCAAAAAGGGGAATTTCTTCCCCTTTTTCTGCTTCTTTGCGCACTTTGACGCCGACTTATTTCTTATTTTGCGCGGCTTACTTTCGGGCCTTTGGGTGTATCCTCCACCACAAAGCCTTTTTCGGTCAGTTCGGCGCGGATTTCATCGGCACGCGCCCAGTTTTTCTCTTTTTTGGCCTGTGCGCGCTCTTCCACAAGCGCCATAATGTCGGCGGGAATTTCCTCTTTTTTGCGCTGATACACGATGCCCAGCACACCTGTCAGCTCGTCAAAGGTTTTTGCCGCTTCTTGCAAAGCCTCGGCAGATGCTTCGGCGGAAAGCGTGTTGATTTCACGCACAAAGTCAAACACTGCTGCAAGCGCCGCCGGGGTGTTGAGGTCGTCATCCATCGCCTGGCAGAATTTTTGCCGTGCCGCGGCCGCCTTTTCCTTCAGCGTTTCATCACTGCCCTGTGCGTTTTCCAGCGCAAAGTCGAGATTATTGCGGCAGGTATAAAGGCGCTCCAAGCTTTTTTGGCAGTCCTCCAGCAGCTCCTGCGTATAGTTCAGCGGGCTGCGATACTGCGCCGAAAGCATAAAGTAGCGAATCGGCTCATAGCCGTACACCTGTGCCAGCTCACGCACGGTGAAAAAGTTACCTGCACTTTTCGACATTTTATGATTGTCAATGTTCAAAAAGCCGTTGTGCATCCAGTAGCGGGCAAAGGTGCAGCCATTAGCGCATTCCGACTGGGCAATCTCATTCTCATGGTGCGGGAAAATCAAATCCTCGCCGCCCGCGTGAATGTCGATCGTTTCACCGAGGTGGGTGCGCGCCATGGCGCTGCATTCAATGTGCCAGCCCGGACGGCCTTTTCCATAGGGGCTGTCCCAGTACGGCTCACCCTCTTTGGCGGCTTTCCACACGGCAAAGTCGGCTTCGTCCTCTTTCAAATCCTGTGCCATCTGGTGGCGCAGCTCGCGGTTGCCCGACTCCAATTCTTCCAAATTCAAGTGGCTCAGCTTGCCATAGTTTTTGTCAGCTTTCACGCGGAAATAAACGTCGCCGTTTTTCGCCACATAGCCATAGCCCTTGTCCAAAATATCTTTCACAATGGACAAAATCTGCTCGATGTGTTCGGTTGCGCGCGGACGCACGGTAGGCGCAAGCACATTGAGTCCTTCGCAGTCGGTGATGTACTCCGCTTCATATTTACGGGCGATATCCTGCATGGATACGCCTTCCTCGGCGGCACGCTTAATCAGCTTGTCGTCAATGTCGGTAATATTGGAAACAAATTTCACATTGTTTCCGGTATACGTCAAATAGCGGCGCAACGTGTCAAAAATAATGACCGGACGCGCATTGCCGATGTGAATCAAATTGTAGACCGTCGGGCCGCAGACATAAATGCGGTACTCGCCCTCATGCAGCGGCGTCAGTTCTTCCTTTTGACGTGTCATTGTGTTGAAAATTTTCATAAAAAGCCCCTTCCTTGGCGTGACTTCTTGTTTTTGCCGTGTTTTGCGGCAAAAGCCGCTTTGCTCTCTTATTCAACCTCCAGCATCCGCTGTGCGCCCAAAAGCACGCCCGCGCGTGCCGCGTGGAAGTTGATGCCGCCCTGCATGTAAACCATGTACGGCTCACGCATGGGGCCGTCGGCGGAAAGCTCAATGCTGCTTCCCAGGGTAAACGCGCCCGCCGCCATAATGACGGGGTCGTCGTAGCCGGGCATATCCCCCGGTTCCGGTGCGGCAAAGCTGTCCACCGGGCTGCCTGCCTGCACACCGGTACACAGCGCCACCATCTTTTTGGGGTTCTGGGTAGCGACACTCGTGATAATGTCATTGCGGTCGGCCAGATAGTTCGGCGTCGCCGCGTAACCCATCTGCTCCATCAAGCACGAGGCATACACGCTTGTTTTCAGCGCTTCACACACCACGCCCGGTGCGTAATAAAGCCCCAAAAACAGCTCTCGCAGCACGTTTAAGGTACAGCCGATTTCACCGCCAACACCCGGCGCAGTCAAACGGTGGGCGCAAAGCTCCACCAAATCGGCACGGCCGCAAATGTAACCGCCTGTCGGCGCAATGCCGCCGCCCGGGTTTTTAATCAGACTGCCCGCCATCAGGTCGGCGCCCACCTGCACCGGCTCTTTCATCTGCGTAAACTCGCCATAGCAGTTGTCCACCATCACAATGATATCAGGGTTTGCGCGGCGTGCCGCCTGTGCGATGGCGGCAATCTCATCCAGCCCCAGCGCATCGCGGGAAGAATAACCGCGGCTGCGCTGAATGTAGCACATTTTAGCCCCGGCACAGCGGCGCTCAATTTCTTCTAAATCCGGCTTGCCGTCTTTGAGCGGCGCTTCGTCGTACACAACGCCCCACTCCCTCAAGCTGCCGTAACCACTTTTTTCTCCAATGCCAATCACACCCAAGAGCGTGTCATAAGGCCGTCCCACTGCCGATACCATGCGGTCGCCGGGGCGAAGCACGCCGAACAGCGCAACGCACAGGGTATGCGTACCGGACATAAAGCTTTGGCGCATCAGCGCCGCCTCGGCGCCCATCACGCGGGCAAAGACTTCTTCCAGCTTGTCGCGTCCCGGGTCGGTATTGCCGTAACCGGTGGAACCGACAAGGTGCTGAGCGCCTACACCGCAGTCAGTAAAAGCGCGCAGCATTTTCAGCTGGTTATACTCCTTAATGCGTTCCAACCGCGCAAACGGTTCGGCGCACAGTTCCATAGCACGCTTGTCCCATTCCAGCAGTTCGGGCGAAAGAGAAAAAAATTGCTCGATCACGTTTGTTGTCACTCCGTTTTCCGGGCGCCATCCTTATCCGCGCCCTATTTCAAATTCCATCAACTCTTGGTCTATCTCAAAGCCGATCCGTCCATAAAATGCCGCCAGCGGCGGCTTGCAAATTAAGTAAACTTCACGCGGCGAAAGTGCGGCACACAGCGCTGTTACAAGCGCCGAAGCACAGCCCTGCCGCCGGTGTGCTTCCTGTGTGGCCACGCCGCTGAGATACGCCGCACGCTCTGTCACGGCATATGCGCCCGCCGTCGCGTAAGCTGCGCCATCGCGCTCACAGGTGTAAACCAAGGCTGCGCCGCGGTTGACACGGCGGCACACATCGGCATAGTACGCCTGTGGATCTGCGTCCAGCAGACCGCTTTGGCTCAAGCGCCAAAGGCTCGGCGCGGCACAAAACCCTACGGGCTGCAAGCACTTTTCCACCTTGCCGTTCCATCGCATGGAAAGGCGCTTTTTGGCGCTTTCCTGCGTCTCTGCTTCTTCACACAAAAGCGTTGCCGCCCCGCTCATGCGCAGAAAGGTTTTGATTTCCTGTAAATCCGAAACCTCGCCGCACAGCAGCGCACCCGCGCCCTGAACCATCAGCACCGCCGTATCGTCCACGGCGTAGAACGCGCAGTCGGGCGCATCGCCGCCATAACACTCCCACGCGGCGGCCACGCGCACCGATAAGCACCCCGCCGCTTTGCTCCAGCGCTCCAAAAGCGGCTCATATTCTGTCATGCGCCGAATCAAAGGCGCTTTACCAATTCTTTATAGTGACGGCCGCGCGCTTCAAAGTTCGGGTAGCTGTCAAAGCTGGCACATGCGGGCGACAGCGACACAATATCGCCGGGCTTCGCCGTTTCGTAGGCAAGCTGGACGGCTTGTTCCATGTCGGACGCACGCAGAATTTGCAGCCCGGAAGATGCAAAATCCGGGTGTTCGCGCACGGCATCCTCAATTTTCTGCGCCGTCGCACCGGTTAAAATCAGCACTTTGACATGTTTCAACAACTCCGGCGCAAGCGGTGCAAAACTGATGCCCTTATCCGAGCCGCCCGCAATGATAATCATTTTCTGGTCGAATGCACGCAGACCGGCAATGACGCGCGTCGGGCTGGTGGCGATGGAATCGTTAAACCACTGCACACCATTCAGCGTGCGCACCGGCTCAATGCGATGCTCCACCCCTTGGAAAGTGCTTGCCACAGCGTGGATGTCGGAAACGTCCACTTCCTCCCACACGGCGGCGGCAGCGGCCAGCACATTTTCCAAATTGTGTTCGCCGCGCAAAGCTACCTCGCTTTTGTGGAGAACCGGCGTTACAGTACCGCCTTTTGCCATGCACAACATGCCGTCAGCACGCAAAAACGCCCCGTTCTCCACTTCGGAAAAGCGGGTAAACCAGCAATAACTGCCTTTCACGTCCTGCGCCATGGCGCGGGTGACTGCGTTTTCATAACCCAAAACCGCTTTATCCTGCGCCGTTTGGTACAAGAGGATATTGCGTTTTGCGTCGATATATTCCTGCATATCCTTGTGGTGGTCGAGGTGATTGGGCGTGACGTTTGTCACCACCGCAATTTCCGGCGACGTTCTCATGCTAATGAGCTGAAAGCTCGAAAGCTCCACCACGGCGATGTCGTCCTCGGCAATGGTATCCACCACCGGCAGCAGTGCGCGACCTAAGTTGCCGCCTAAATGCACGGTGCGCCCTGCCTGTTTCAGCATTTCGGCAATCAGGGTTGTTGTGGTGGTTTTTCCGTCCGAACCCGTCACCGCCACTTTGCGGCACGGACACAGCTCAAAAAACAGTTCCATTTCGCTGGTTACTTGCGCGCCCTGCGCCTTTGCCTCTTGAAGCTCCGGGGTGAAGTATTCAAAGCCCGGTGTACGCATAATCATGTCCTGACCGCGCAGCCCATCCAAATAGTTTTCGCCCAAAGAGAGCGTTACCCCCAGCTCTTTGAGCGTTTCGCCGTAAGGACCGAATGCCTCCAAGTTCGGCTTTTTGTCACACAAAGTGACAACCGCGCCCTTTTTGCAGAAAATTTCAATACACTCACGATGGCTTACGCCCGCGCCGATAAACGCAACACGCTTGCCTTTGATGCCTTCATAGAACGATGTTATTTTTTGATTCATATAAAATCCCTCTTTTATCGCATTGCAAAGCTTTTAATAGTATAGCATACTCCGTTTTGTTTTAAAAGGTGAAAACGCCTTTGGATCTGAAAAAAACGCAAAAAACCTCATTTCCACGCTTGCCACGGCAAAGGCGGCATGTTACAATAAAACCTGCAAAAGAACGCAATCGGCACACATTTGTGTATCACAGTTTTTGGGAGGGCAACAACTTGGAAAACAAGGCATTTGAACAATTCGGCAGCCATCTGTTTGACGACCGCACCATGCGCGAGCGTCTGCCGCTGGACGTGTACGACAGTATGCGCCGCATTCGTGATGAGGGCGAGGAATGGAACCCGAAGGTCGCGGACGTTGTGGCACAGGCCATGATGAAATGGGCTGTGGAGCTTGGCGCAACGCACTACACCCACTGGTTCAGCCCCATGACGGGCATCGGCTCGGGCAAGCATGACAGCTTTATCGACGGCGTTGACAACGGTGAGCCGATTACACGCTTTTCCGGCAAAATGCTGACAAAGGGCGAAAGCGATGCTTCCAGCTTCCCCTCCGGCGGTCTGCGTGCCACATTTGAAGCGCGCGGCTATACTGCGTGGGACCCCACCTCCCCCGCTTTTGTGCTGGGTACCACCCTTTATATTCCCACGGCTTTCTGCGCTTACACCGGCGAAGCACTCGACCAGAAAACCCCCGTTCTGCGCAGTATGCAGGCGCTGAACAAACAAGCTCTGCGCGTGCTTCACGCTTTGGGCGAGACAGATGTTGTCAGCGTACAGCCGACCGTTGGCGCTGAGCAGGAATATTTCCTTGTGGCGAAAGAGCTGTTTGACCGCCGCCTCGATTTAAAAGTCGCGGGTCATACCCTTCTCGGCGCAAAGCCTCCGAAGGGTCAAGAGCTGGAGGACCACTACTACGGCTCCATTTCCGAGGTGGTACGCGAATTTATGCGTGAGCTGGATGAGGAGCTTTGGCGCTTGGGCGTTCCCGCCAAAACAGAACACAATGAGGTAGCCCCCTCCCAGTTTGAGCTGGCAAACGTATTTGCCACAGCCAATATTGCCTGCGACCACAACCAGATTACCATGGAATTGATGCGCAAGGTTGCTTTGCGCCACGGCTTCGCGTGCTTGCTGCACGAAAAACCCTTTGCAGGGGTCAACGGCTCCGGCAAGCACAACAACTGGAGCATTGTGACAAACACGGGCAAAAACGTGCTGAACCCCACGGACAAACCCGAGGAAAACCTCGTGTTTCTCACCTTCCTGTGCGCCGTGCTGAAAGCCGTTGACCAATACGGCGATTTGCTGCGCCTGTCGGCCAGCTGCCCCGGCAACGAAGATCGTCTTGGCGGTAATGAAGCGCCGCCTGCCATCATCAGCGTGTTTTTGGGCAACGCACTCACGGATATGCTCAGCGATTTGGCGCATGGACAAACCCTGTGCCGCAGCACCAAAGAGGAGCTTTTGTCCGACGTAAAGAGCCTGCCGCAGCTGCGCCGCGATGATTCGGACCGCAACCGCACTTCTCCGTTTGCTTTCACCGGCAACAAGTTTGAGTTCCGCATGGTTGGTTCCAGCCAGAGCATCGGCCTTGCCAACACCATCACCAATGCCATTGTGGCAGATGTTCTGCGCGAATTTGCCGACCGCTTGGAAAAAGCCGAAGATATGCGCGCTGCTGTTATGGAGATTATCAGCGACACTTGGAAAAACCATGGCCGCATTATCTTTAACGGCAACAACTATTCCGACGAATGGCGCGTGGAAGCGGAGCGCCGCGGCTTGCCCAACATCCGAGGCATGGTAGATGCAGCCGACAGCTATATTGCTCCGCGCAATGTAGCCATGTTTGAGCGCATGGGCGTGTTCAGTGCTTCGGAGTGCCATTCGCGTTACGAAATCACGCTGGAAACCTACGCCAAAAATATCCATATCGACGCTTCTACCATGCTGGAAATGGTCAGCCGCAGCATTCTGCCTGCCAGCTATGAATATTTGAGCCGCGTGGGAAAATCCGAGTATTACGCCGAGAAAAACGGCTTTGCATGTGCGAGCGCGAAGGCCGCTGTGCAAAAGCTGTGTGTCAGCATTGACGTTGCCGCCGGCGCAACCGAGGCACTGCGCCGTGAGCTGGAGCGCATTGACCGCACGGTCATGAGCGATAAACAGCGCGCCGAGGCCTGCCGCCGTTTGGCAGAAAACGAAATGCGCGCTGTTCGTGAAGCCGCCGACAGCTTGGAGATGCAAATTCCCCAAACCTATTGGCCCATTCCCGATTACAGCACCCTGCTGTTTGACCTGTAAGTCGTCAGGCGGTCTGCTTTTTCGGCACATACAATCCAAATCGTCCAAGGGAGCCGCGCACATCTGCGCGGTTCCCTTTTTTGCAAAATCAATTCTCTCTTTGTTTTCGGAAAGGAGCAAAACATGACTTCACTGAAAGTTGCCCTGGTACAAAAAAGCGCTGCCCCCAATCAAAGAAAAGAAAATCACCGCCGGATGCTGCAATTCATCCAAGAGGCCGCGGCCATGGGAGCTGATTTGGTGCTTTTTCCCGAAATGTGGTCAAACGGCTATGCCCCACCCTTTCCTAAAGCGTTTGAAGAACCGCTCCACCCCGATTTTGAACAAGAGCGCCAAGCGTGGTTTGCCGATGCCGTAGAAATTGACAGCGATGATGTGAAGGAAGTGCAAAACGCCGCCGTTCAATCTCACATTGGCGTTTGCGCAACGTTTCTTTGCCGCCATGAAGGCAAATTTCAAAACACCGCCGTTCTCATTGACCGAAGCGGCCACATCCTGTTAAACTACGCGAAAGTACATACCTGCGATTTTTCTCTGGAAGGATTGCTGAGTCATGGCACAGAGTTTTTTGTCTGTGATTTTGAGGGCGTCAAAATTGGAGTCATGATTTGTTATGACCGCGAATTCCCGGAAAGCGCCCGCGTGCTGATGCTGAAAGGGGCGGAAATCATTCTCGTTTCCAATGCCTGCGGTATGAACCCCGCAAGGTTGAATCAGCTCAATGCCCGCGCCTTTGAAAACATGGTGGGAATTGCCATGGCCAACTACCCGGGCAAGGGCTGGGGCGGCTCGTGCGCCTTTTCCCCTGTTGTTTTTGATGAGAACGGAAACAACGTTGACAATGTACTTTTTCAAGCCGATGATGTGTCCGAAAAAATTTATCTTGTTGAATTTGACACGGAGGAAATACGCGACTATCGAAAACGGGAAACATGGGGAAACGCCTACCGAAAGCCGGAAGCTTATACCGACCTTGTTTCCTTTACCGTACAGGAACCATTTATCCGAACATAAAAAGCGAGCACCCACCGCCGGAATAAATTCCACGCGGCAGGTGCTCGCTTTCATCTTTTATTGATAACACAAAGAGCAGTGCTGCCTATCTTACAGGCTCAGCGCTTGCCCTTGTCGTAAATATCGCCGAGTGCACGCGGTGCCTGATTGTTCTTCGAGAAGAAAATCAGCAAGAGCAAAGTGAGCACATACGGCAAAATCATAATGAGGTCGGAATAGGTGCTGGGCATTCCCAGAACCTGCACAATTTTGTAGCCGCCCGAACGCGCAAATCCAAACAGCACACACGCCCAAAACGTGGGCAAAATCTTCCAGTTGCCGAAAATCAATGCGGCAATGGCCAAATAGCCGTATCCGGTATAGATGCTGGCAGAATAGCTGGAGTAAATGGAATACGCAAAGCAAATACCGCCTAAACCGGAGAGCGCGCCCGATATCGCAATTGCAATATAGCGAATTTTTGCCACATCCGCACCTGCTGCATCCACGGCATGAGGATTGTCGCCGCATGCACGCAAGCGCATACCAAATGTTGTTTTGTACAACAGATACCAAGCGGCAATCGCCACCACAATAATGATGAACTCATACGGATAAACATCCGTGAAAAACGCGCCCAAAACAGGGATACTGCTCAAAACAGGAATGGTCACACGGTTGCTGACAGCAAGCACAAAGCGGTCGGAAGACGCGCCAAACACCTGAGCGTTAATCTGACTCGTTAAAAAGTCCGTCAGCGCCATGGCAATGATGTTCACCACAACACCGCTAATCACTTGGTTGGCCTTAAAGTGAATACACAAAACAGCGTGCAGCATGGCGTAAAGCGCACCGCCCAGCATCGAAATTGCAATTGCAAAATACATCGGTGCCTGGGAGGAAGCCGCAAACCAAGAGGAAGTAAACGCCACAAACAACGCGCCGAAAAAGCCGCCTGCTCCTAAAAAGCCTTCCAAAGCAAGGTTCGTCACGCCGCTTCGCTCGCTGTAAATACCGCCCACCGCAATAATGAACAGAGGCAGGGTAAACGACATACCGTCAATAATAATGCTATTCACGACTGCCCCTCCTTTTGTTCATTTCCTTCTTTTTGCTCTTCTTTTTTCTGTTCTTCCAGCTCCATGCGGCTGATGCGCAAGCGATGACGCACATAAGCGCCGCAAGCCGCAAACAGCAACATCAGACCTGTAATAACCGAGCCGATTTCCTGATCCACTCCAATCGACGAGCTCATATAGGTGCTGCCTTTTGTGATTACGGTAATCAGGAAAGAGGCAAACACAATGCCAATCGGATTGGAGTTGCCGAGCAGACTGATGGCGATCGAATCAAAACCGACCGTAGACAGCACGCGCGGCTGGATGGAACCGAGATATCCGAGATAGTAAGTCACGCCCGCCAAACCGGCCAAAGCGCCCGAAAGCATCATGGCAAAAAGAATGTTGCGGCGCACGTTAATACCCGCATATTTAGAAGCTTTTGCATTCAGGCCCACCGCTTTCAGCTCATAGCCGAACTTCGTGTGATGGATCAGATAGTGCATCGCGGCCACTACGATAATGGCGAGGACAAAGCCGAGCGGAATCACCGTTTTATACCCGGCAATCATCACATTTTGAAGAGTCAGGCGCGAAGCATCTGAAATGGCCTGCGACTGCCTTGTAAGCGGATTGATAAAAAACGTAAAAATAAAAAAGCTGAGAACGTACTGAAAAATATAGTTCAGCATAATGGAAGAAACGACTTCATTGATGTTGAACCGATACTTCAAATATCCAATCAGCGCACCCACCAGTGCACCCACCACAATACCGATCACGATAACCAGGGGTTTTGCCACCACTGCCGGGAGCGGAGAATAACCCACCGTGACCATTGCCACAAAACCGGCCATCAGCATTTGTCCAGAAACACCAATATTAAATAAACCTGCTTTAAATGCCACAGCCACCGACAAGGCCGCAAACAGCATGGGCGTCCAGTTGTCGAGGTAGCCCATGAAATCGGTAAACATTCCTTTACCGCCCGCATAATTTGCCTTTGCCGTAATACCGCATCCCTGCAAAAACGCATTGAACGCCTGTAAAGGATTTTTCCCGAGAATCAGAAAAATCACCGCACCCGCCAAAAGGCCGAACAATACTTCTAAGAGCGGAACGGTAATATTTTGGCGCTTTTCATCGCCCATCACCGCCAATAACGCGGCTTTCCAGTGATTGCTCTTCTTTTTCATGTCGTAACACCCATCATATAATTGCCCACCTGATTGACCGTCAGGCTTTCTGCCGGGGCGGTTTTCAAAAGCTCGCCGCTGTAAATAACGCCGATGGTATCTGCCAGCTTCATTACTTCTTCGAGTTCTAACGAAATCAGCAAAATTGCTTTTCCTTTGCTGCGCTGTTCCAAAATTTGACGATGAATATTTTCAATCGCGCCGATATCAAGGCCGCGCGTTGGCTGGACAAACAAAATCACTTTCGCATTTTGGTCGATTTCGCGCGCAATGATCGCTTTTTGCTGATTGCCGCCGCTCATGGAGCGCACAATGGTGTCGCAGCCCTGGCCGCACCGAATGTCATACTGCTTAATCAGCTCACTGCTTTTTTTATCAAATTGGTCGCGCTTTAACCAGCCGTGAATACAATAAGGCGGCTTATAATAATTTTTCAAAAGCAAATTTTCCGACAGCGTAAAGTCCATGACCATACCGGTTGCATGGCGGTCGGCAGGGATATACGCCACGCCCGATTCATTGCGCTTGCGAATGGGTATTTGCGTAATGTCTTGCCCCGCGAGATAAATTTTACCGCCTGCCGCTTTCACCATTCCTGCAATGGCGTCCGCCAATTCTTCCTGTCCGTTGCCGGATACGCCCGCCACGGCAAAGATTTCACCTTCTCGAATGGAGAAGGAAACATCTTTCACCACAGGGAAGCCCGCTGCATTCTTTACCGTCAGATTTTCCACGCGCAAAACTTCTTTGCCCAAAGAAGCGGGCTCCTTTTCCATCTCTTCCGACACTTCGCGCCCCACCATCATATATGCCATATCATGGGTGCTGGTAGTTGCCACATCGCACTCGCTCACCAGCTTGCCGCGGCACAGCACTGCACAGCGGTCAGCCACCTGCTTGATTTCCTCCAGCTTGTGGGTAATCAAAATGATCGTCTTTCCGGCATCACGCAGATTGCGAATCACTTGCAAAAGCGACTCAATCTCCTGCGGTGTCAGCATGGCGGTCGGCTCGTCAAAAATCATAATTTCCGCTTCGCGGTACAGCATTTTTAAAATTTCTACACGCTGCTGCACCGAAACGCTCAAATCTTCAATTTTGGCCGTGGGTTCTACTTCCAAACCATAGCGCTTGGACAACTCTGCAATTTTTTGGTTGGTTCCCTTAATATCCACCGTGGGGAAAAGGCCGGCAACACGTTTTTTCGGCTCCATGCCAAGCACAATGTTTTCTGTAACGGTAAAGTTTTCCACCAGCTTAAAATGCTGATGCACCATGCCAATGTTCAGCTTTGTTGCATGGCTGGGCGAAGTAATCCGAACCTTTTCACCCCGAATGAAAATTTCCCCTTCGTCCGGCTCATACATGCCAAATAAAATGCTCATTAAGGTCGATTTTCCCGCACCGTTTTCTCCCAAGAGCGCAAAAATCTCGCCTTTTTGAATGGTTAAACTCACATCGTCATTGGCAACAATGCCGGGAAAGCGCTTTGTAATGTGCCGAAGCTCGATGATGGGCTTCATGGTGTTGCCTCCTTTAGCAAATGAAATTGGAAAACGCCGCAAACAGCGTGCAGCAAACGGCCGCCATATAAAAAAGGGGAACGCTCGCGTTCCCCTTTCCTCATTGCCCCTTCAGCAGTGTGCAGTCAAAGCCCGCACGCTGACTTTCAGCATTATTTCAAGCCGGGGAAGTCTTCCGGCATGTAGCCGTTGGTAGCAGAAGCCGGAACAATCGTTCCGTCTTTTACGAGCTGCAAGCACTCATTCATTTTCGTCAGAGCATCCTCGCTGAGCTGCTGACGGCCTTCCTCGCTTACAAAGCCGGTGGAATCGGTGTCGGCTTTCAGCAGCTGCGTACCGCCTGCAAACGTGCCGTCAACAATCTTGTTCAGCTCACGCTCAACCGTCACATCCATGCATTTCAGGCTGGAAGTCAGCACAACGTTGGAATCGCCGTTGGCGCCGTCGTCATACTGGTCAGCGTCACAGCCGATGAAGTAAACGCCGGTTGCCTCTTTCACTGCGGTCAGCACACCGTTGCCGGAGTCACCTGCGGCAGCAAACAGCACGTCGCAGCCCTCACCGATCAGGGTCTGGCCAATGATCTTGCCCGTTGCAGGATCGTCGAATTTGCCGACATAGTTGCCGCCGATGTTGTTGCCGGTGCTGTCAGTGCCCGCATAAGCTGCAATCTCCACAACTTCCGCCGTTGTGCCGTAATGCTCGTTTGCATAGTTCACACCGGACTCAAAGCCGTACTGGTAGTTCACGTTGGACTCAAAAGCAACGCCGTGCACGGAAGCCACTTTGCCCGTCTGGGTTGTCAAAGCAGCAGCCAGACCTGCGAAGAAGCCGCCTTCCTCCTCGGCGAAAATCAGGCTGGTCACGTTGTCAAGCTCCGCGACATTGCCGCTCTCATCCGTTGCCACAGTGTCAATCAAAATGAACTGCTTGTCCGGATTTTCCTGTGCCAAGGTGCCGATGCCCGCAAACTGGAAGCCCGGCGTTACGATTACGTCGTAGTCAGCAATTACGTCAGCCACAGCCTGTACCGCAGCGGTCGTATCGCCTGTCGGCTCCACAATATCGGTCACTGTGTCGATGCCGCCGCGCGAATCAATGAAGTTCAGCACGCCCTCATAGCTGTTTTGCACGAACGAGCCGTCGTCCACACCGCTGGGGCTGGACACAAACACAATCTTCATTCCCTCTGCCGAAGCCGCAGAACCTGCGGTCGAGCCGGCAGTGGAAGCCGCCGTTGAACCTGCAGCAGAAGAACCTGCCTCCGCAGTGCCGGAAGATACGGGAGAACCAGCGCATCCGGCCAAACCGAGCGCCATCGAGCAGGCCACTAAAAAGCTAGCAATCTTTTTCATTGTTTTCAACCTTTTCCTTTTCCTTTTTCCCGATGCACTTCCCCTCATAAGAAGGGAAAACACTTTACAGGGTCGTTTATAGTTTAACACGCTCTTGGTTTTTGTGCAATATTTTTCTGTTTATTTTTTAAGAATTGCGTAAAATTTCGCGCGTATTTGTTGTTTTAACCGGGCGTGTTTGTCAACGCTTCAATGAGCACAGTCTGCGTGGGGTACTGTGAAGTCAGCAAAGCTCTGTCGCCGTGTTCATAACCCTCCTGCTGGTAACCAGGTGACATGGTTGTTCCCAAAAGCGCCCATGCACCGCCCGCTTTGAGCCGCGACCCCTGCCACGACCCCGCTTTCACTAAATGCTGAACGCACTGCCCGCGCGCTAAATCCTGCCCCAACTCCGTCACACTGGAACTTCCGTCCGGTTTCAGCTCACACAGCTCTACCGCATCCCCCAAATAGAAATGGTACATTTCATCGGCATCCAGCCGATGCAGGTGGGAAAACGTTTCCGGCGTCAGCATATAGTAAATCGCCGTTGCCATTGCGCGCGGCTGTTCGCCGCTTTGATATGTCTGCCGGTATAAGCCGCCTTCCCCTTCCAGCGGCTCTAAGCCCAGCGCGTCAATCACTTCTTGTGCTGTCATGCCTTTCCCTGCCTTTCTACCAAGATCCAGCGAGAATCATTCTTGGCGCTGTCATAAATTGCACGGCACACCGCAGCCGTCCGCGCTCCCTGTGCAAAATTGGGATATGTGCCGGTATTGGGAGTCCCTGCTTTCAGTGCCTCGTACATATCCCTCACCAGCATCTGGAACGTATCTGCAAAGCCGTTGCCAAAGGCAAATACCTCTGTGTGAACCCCCTGCCCTTTGCGAGCGGTATGCAAAAGATTATTGTCTTCCTCGTTCCACCACAAATTTCCGTTTTCGCAGGTAATTTCAATCGTTAAGCGGTTGCCGCGTCCCGGTGAAACTTCCGAAAGCAGCACGTTCCCCAGCACACCGTTTTCATAGCGAAGCGTAACCGCGGCTGCATCCTCGGTCTGAACCGAAATCGGTGTTCCTTCTGCACCGGAATCGGCGGAATACATCATCCCGTCTTTCAGGATGCGCTGAGGGTGAAAACATCCAAAGGTTGCGCTGACCGCCTCGACACGCAAACCCGTGAGATAGGAAGCCAAATCCAGCCAGTGGCTGCCAATTTCGGAAACAGCACGCATTGTTCCCGCTAACGTTTCGTTATAGCGCCAATCGAGTGGGGCGGGAAGCGCATGAAATTCCTGCATGTAATTGCCATGAATCATCAAAACGCGGCCCAGCTCTCCGCTATCCAAAATCTCTTTGGCCTTCGCACATGCCATATGATAACGCACGTTGAACGTCAGCGCACACACAAGGCCGGAAGTCTCCGCCAAAGCCGCCAGCTCAGCCGCCTCTTTTTCATCCAGAGAAAGCGGTTTTTCACACAAAATATGTTTTCCGCGGGACAAAAAATAACGAACCAGCTGTCCGTGGGTATTCGGCGGTGTACAAATGTGTATGACATCAATATCATCTGCACAAGCAAGCTCCTGTGACGTACCAAACACAGGGATGTTCCATTGTTTTGCAAAATGCTGTACAGCAGACTCGTCCAGTGCCACAGCGGCGGCAATCTCTACACCGCACCCTCTCAGCGCCGCAGCATGAACCTGTCCGCTGAACCCGCAACCGATAATTGCTGCTTTCATGTTTCACCTCAACAAATTTTATCGTTCCCGACATTGTGCTTTCACAGGGAATCCGCGTAATCTTCCCTGTTGTCCGGCAGCAATGCCGTAATTTGTTCCTATCATATCACAATCCATAAAATCTATCAATTTTTTTAACTTGCGGGCTGATTGACCGCTGTGTTATAATTCGTTATCAGAAGGCATGGACCTGCGCTTTGCCCCTGCCGCAAATGTGAAACAAAAAGGAGTGTCACAAAATGGAATTGCAACAGGTTACCCACATTGACAACGTGCGTCTTTCCGACGACGGAACCCGCGTTGTTTACATTGACCAGACCCAGCTGCCCAACCGTACCATTTACAAAGAAACGAATAAAGCCGAGGAGCTTTACCAGGCCATCTACGAATTACAAGTGCGCGGCGCACCGTGTATCGGCATTTTTGCGGCTTACGCGCTTTATGTGCTGGCGCTGCAAATCCCGCACGAGGAATTTGAACCGTTTTATGCCGAGCTGGTACGCCAGAAAGAGTATCTCAATTCCTCGCGCCCCACAGCCGTGAACCTCAGCAAGATGCTGGACAGAATGGACGCCTGCGTCAAAGCACATGCAAAAGAGAGTCACGCCGATTTGCTCCAGGCGATGCACGCCGAAGCCTGCGCCATTCATCAGGAAGATATTGACATGTGCTATGCCATTTCGTCTTATGGTCTTTCGCTTGTCAAAGACGGTGATACCGTTTTAACTCACTGCAACGCAGGTCCGCTTGCCACGTCGCGCTACGGAACCGGCCAAGGCCCGTTTTATTTGGCAAAAGAGCGCGGCATGAATTTGAAGGCGTACTGCGATGAAACACGTCCTCTTTTGCAAGGCGCACGTTTGACCGCTTATGAGCTTCAGCGCGCTGGGGTGGATGTCACGCTGATTTGCGACAATATGGCCAGCATGGTAATGAAACAGGGCAAAATTCAGGCTTGCTTTGTCGGCTGTGACCGCGTTGCACTCAACGGTGATGCCGCCAATAAAATCGGTACAAGCGGCGTTGCTGTATTGGCAAAGCATTACAATGTGCCGTTCTATGTGCTTGGGCCTTCTTCTACCATTGATTTTCACTGCGCAACAGGCGACGACATTGAAATCGAACTGCGTGAGCCGGATGAAATCCGCAAAAAATTCTTTGCCGAGCCGGTTGCACCGGAAGGCGTTCAATGCTACAACCCCGCTTTTGACGTGACAGACCACAGCCTCATTACCGCTATTGTTACCGAACGCGGCATTTGCTACCCGCCTTTTAACGAAAGCTTCCGCAAACTCTTTCCCGAGCAATTTGAATAATATCTGTCGAAAAACAGCCTTTTTTTACCATCCCACTCGATTGAAAGTATCAGAATTTACTTTATTGAGTATTCCGATTTTGACAGACACATGCTATCCTTCTTAATAAATAAGAAGGAGTGAATGGAATGAGTGATGTAACCGCCTGGGTAGGACATCGCATACAATCGCTGCGACTGGAACGGGGATGGACGCAGGAACAACTTGCAGAGTATGCGGATCTTCATGTTTCTTACATATCTACCCTGGAAAAAGGAAAAAAGAACCCCAGCATTGAGGTAATCAGTCGCTTATCGAGTGCATTTCAATTGACGCTGTCCGAGTTTTTCAGCGCTGCGCCGTCTGTGCGCTGCGACATTCGCAAGCGCGTGGAGCAGGAGGAAGTAGAAACTCTTTTGAAAGACTTTTCCAATAAGCTTTTAAGCATCTGCAATCGCCCCTAGCGCTTTGGCCGGATGGTGCAAAACACGGCTGGCATCCCATGCAAAGCATGAAACCTTTTTTCTTATGCGCGCCGCACAAACGTGCGGCGCGCATTGTTTTTTACAGCGTCTTTAATATTTTGTTTGCCATTTCAGCAAGCACTTGCTTTGTGGCATCCGACAGATCCGGCTGTGCGGCAATGCGTAAAACTGTTTGCAGCAGCTCCTCTAAAATACATCGGGGCAGCTGCACAAACTCATGTTAATGATCCTGTTCCATTTGCTTCTCCTTTTTCTTTTGCCTTGAAATTCCCTTCCCCTCCAAGATGCACCGTGTCGGTTTTCAACGCGCCTTTTGGTGGGAGGTGTCGCCCGCACCCCTATTGTTTCATATTTAGTTGCGTTTTACCAGCTTTTTCATTGCTTCTCTTTTTTCAAAAAAGCAAAATCTTGTTATTTGTTCAGCTTACCAACTTTTTTCCTTTGTTTTATTTAAAAAATTGTCATTTTTACGCCGTTTTTTTTCAAAAAAACTCTCCCAAATTGATAGAAATTTGGTATACTTAAAGTTAAAGCATCTTTTGAGTGCATAAAATACATGCATACGCCGTGTCGGTTTTGCGCGCGGTGAATTCTTCATTGATTCGTGTTTTGGCTTAAACAGACAGACACACAGCGATTCACAAAGGCAGGTTGGTTATGAGTCAGTCCATTTTACAACTGGAAAGTATTACAAAGAGCTTCGGTGATACCGAAGTGCTCAAGGGGATTTCTTTGTCGGTCGAGCAAGGCGAGTTTGTAACATTGCTTGGCTCGTCCGGCTGCGGAAAAACAACAACGCTGCGTATTATCGCGGGCTTGGAAAGCCCCGACTCCGGCCGCGTAATCTTAGAGGGAAAAGACGTAACCCAAACGCCGCCAAATCTCAGAAACGTCAATACCGTGTTTCAAAATTACGCCTTGTTTCCGCATATGACCGTCGCGGCCAATATCGCATACAGCTTAAAGCTGAAAAAGCGTCCCAAGGCAGAAATGGAACAGGCGGTGCGCGATGCTTTGGAACTGGTTCAGTTAAGCGGATATGAAAAAAGAATGCCCGCTGAACTATCGGGCGGACAAAAACAGCGTGTTGCCATTGCACGCGCCGTTGTCAGCCGTCCGAAAGTACTTTTGCTGGATGAGCCGCTGGGCGCGCTGGACCTCCAGCTCCGCCGTCAAATGCAGCTGGAGCTGAAAGCGCTGCAAAAAAGCCTTGGCATTACTTTTATCTATATTACGCACGACCAAGAGGAAGCGCTGAACATGTCCGACCGCATTGTCGTAATGCGGGAAGGGCGTTTTGAGCAAATCGGCACTCCTGCCGAGGTATACGATTTGCCCAAAACTTCGTATGTAGCACGCTTTGTCGGCACTGCAAACATTCTAAGCGCCACCGTAGAGGAAGTTGAAAACGGGGTGGCAAAAGTGCGCTGCGCCGATGGCTGCGGCATGGTGCAAACACTGCACCACTCGATGCAGCCCGGACAAACAATCTCGCTGGCCGTGCGCAGCGAACAAATTGAATTTTCCAATGCACCCGATGCCTGCGGCATTCCCGCCGAGGTATGTGAAAAAAGCTTTGCCGGCGGTATGCTGCGCATTGCTCTGCGCCTTTCGGACGGCACCAGTTTGATTGCCAGCCGCCACGGCATTGATATTCCCGTGGAAATCGGTGAGCACGTCAAGGTAACTTGGGAGGCGTTTCACGCTGTTCCCGTCGATTTGGAGGCTGCCCATGAATAAATCACGCCGAAAAAATGGCCGCCTGTGGCTGGCCGCCCTGCCGCTGTACATCTTTACCCTCGTCTTTGTGCTTGGGCCTTTGGTGTACATGGTGATTCTCAGCTTTCAAAAGCGTGCCGATGTTTGGGGCGTTGTACACGAGTTCACGCTTGCCAATTACCAAAACATTTTTACGCCCGTTTACTTACAAACTTTTGTTGAGTCGTTTCGTTTAGCGCTGACAAGCACTTGTTTGATTGTACTGATTGGCTATCCCTTCGGCTATTTTATGGCAAAGCTTTCACCCCGCTGGAAAAAGCGCATGATGCTTTTGCTGATGATTCCGTTTTGGACGTCATCTTTAATTCGTTTATACGGCTGGATTATCATTTTTCGTTCAAAAGGCACACTCGACCAAATTTTAATGGGAATTGGCCTGACCGATAAGCCACTGAAGCTTTTGTATACCTACGAGGCCGTTGTTGTCGGTATGGTGTATGCTTTGCTGCAATTTATGATTTTAGCCGTTTATTCCAGCGCTGAAAAGCTGGACTGGAACTTGGTGCAGGCAGCGCGTGACTTGGGAGCAACGCCGTTTCAGGCGTTTTACACCGTTACGCTGAAACTCACCCTGCCGGGGCTTTTATCGGGAGTCATTTTAACCTTTATCCCCTCAATGGGGCTGTTTTTCATTGCCGACCTGCTGGGCGGAAACAAAATTGTGCTGGTGGGCAGCTTAATTCAAGACCAATTGATGAAAGCGCATAACTGGCCGTTTGCCGCCGCACTCAGCGTGGTGTTAATGGTGTTAACTTCGCTGATGATTTCCGTTTATAAGCGGGTTACGCATTCCGATGAGCTGGAGGGCATTTTATGAAGCATAAAACCCGACTGCCGCATTTATTTTTGGGTGTGGTTACCGTCATTTTATATCTGCCGATTGTGCTGGTTGTGGTCTATTCGTTCAACGAGAGCAAAATTTCCAGCGTGTGGAGCGGCTTTTCCCTGACTTGGTATCAAACGTTATTTCGTGATAAAGACATGTTCCAAGCCCTTGTCAACAGCATTGTGCTCGGGCTTTGTTCCAGCATTTGCGCCGCCTTCATCGGCACACTGGGGGCCGTTTCATTCACGCGCTTGCAATCGCGTACCAAAAAACCGATTGAATATCTGTCCACTTTGCCGATCATGATTCCTGAAATTATTTTAGGCATGGTGTTTATGACGTTCTTTTCGCTCATTGGCCTTCCGTTCGGCATGACAACGCTGATTATTTCCCACACAGCATTTTGCATTCCTTATATTTATATGCTGGTGAAAGCGCGGCTGGTGGGAATGGACCCCTCCCTGGCGGAAGCCGCACGCGATCTTGGCGCAGGAGAGCTGCGTGTTTTTTGGGATATCACCCTTCCCCTGCTCGCTCCCGCCATCGCTTCCGGGATGCTGCTCAGCTTTGCGATGAGTTTTGACGACGTGATTATCAGCGTATTTGTTACAGGCGTGAATGTCAATACATTACCCATTAAAATTTATTCACAGCTGAAAACCGGCGTTACACCGGAAATCAACGCCCTTTGTACCCTGATGCTGGCGGCAACCATCCTTTTGGTGGCGCTTTCCACACTGTTGGGACGCATCGGAAAGCAAAGCAACGTACAAAAAGAACAATAAGAAAGCGTTTAAAAAAAAGCCGTAAGACGGGAGATCCTCCCACCTTACGGCTTTTTTACTGTGAAAATCAAATCACACATTTTTCGGCCTTATTCCTTTTGCTTCATCACTTGGTCACGCAGTGCCTGCATCCGCAGGTCGGTCTGGGCGATGACATCGGCGCACTCTTTCAGCTCACCGGCGATTCTGCGCGTTTCCGGGGTGTGGTTTTTGTAGCGAATTTGATGCTCCAAGCTGGCCCAAAAATCCATTGCCACCGTGCGGATTTGTACTTCTACGCGCATAGGCTCCTTGTGCGTAGAAAAAAATACGGGAACCTCTAAAACTAAGTGCAGACTGCGGTATCCGTTGGGCTTTGGATTTTGAATATAGTCCTTCTTTTCAATCAGACGAACGTCATCCTGGCGCGTCAGCATTTCGGCCACGGCATAAATATCATCTACAAAAGAGCAAATAACACGAATGCCGGCCACGTCGTTGAGTGTTTGGGAAATAGAATCCACCGTTACCGGCGCACCTTTCTTACGCAATTTCTGCGCAATGCTCATTGGTTTTTTGATACGGAACGAAATGGTTTCAATCGGATTTCTCTGTTTGGAATGCGAAAGTTCATCGTTTAAAATTTCCAGCTTTGTCGTCACTTCACGGATGACGGCATGGTATTTTATCATTAAATGATTAAATTCTTCCAAGCGTTCAAACACGTCCTGATCGCCGTGTGTTAGCAAAAAGCTTTGCACAAGCTCCGCTTTTTCCACTCGAAAGCTTTTTTCTGCGTCCATGTTTTTTTACTCCTCTTTTAGCGGTCGTCCCTTCTGCCGCCGAACAAAAGAATTAAGCGCAGCAAGTTGGCCACACTGACCAGCAACGCCGCAACATAGGTCAGCGCCGCAGCCGTTAAAACCTTGCTCACGCCCTCTTGCTCCTGCTGCGTTACCATATGGTAATTCTCCAGAGTTTCCAAAGCACGTCGGCTGGCGTTGAACTCCACCGGAAGCGTAATCAGCTGAAACACCGTCACTAAACTAAACAGCAAAATGCCCAGAGTCACAAGGGGCTGCCAACTCATAATGATGCCCAGCACAATCAAAGGAATGGACAAACCCGAGCCGATATTCGTCAAGGGAATAATTGCATTCCGAATGGTGAGCGGCGCATAACCGACAGAATGCTGAATGGCATGACCCGTTTCATGCGCGGCTACGCCGACCGCCGCCACCGTACTGCGCGAGTAAACGTCCTGCGAAAGGCGCACGACCTGAGCGGACGGATCGTAATGGTCACTGAGACTGCCCGGCACCATTTCAATTCGCACATGGCTCAACCCATTGGCGTCCAAAATGCGGCGCGCTGCCTGCGCACCCGTTAAACCGCTGAACAGCGATACTTGACTGTACTGTGCAAAAGCGCTTTTTACACGAACTTGTGCCCAAAAAGCCACCAGCATGGCGGGAATCACCAGAAGAATATAGTATTTATCCGGCCAAAAGAAAAACGGCATAGCGTATCCTCCTTCACTTTTTGCTTATTATATCTCCTAATTGTGAAAAAATCATGGCAGACGGCCAACAAACCTGCCGTGCAAATTGCATACCCGAACCGTTGCCCCCATATATATAAACGTAAAGACGAAAAAGGAGGGAAGGCTGGGGTATGAAGGGAAATCCGGAGGAGCGCGCCATTGCCTTGGCGCAATATGTACTGGAGCATAACGCAACGGTTCGAAGTGCGGCCAAAAAATTCGGCGTAAGCAAATCGACGGTACATAAGGATATCGTAAAAATTGCAGATGCTTTCCGCAGTAAAAACAACAGTTTTCTGTCGGGAGGTGCGCTTGTATGAAAGGAAATCCGGAGGAAAGAGCCATTGCGCTGGGCGAGTATGTGACGCAAACAGGAGCAACCGTCCGCAGCGCCGCAAAAAAGTTTGGAATCAGTAAGTCCACGGTGCACAAAGATTTAACAGAACGTCTGAAAACACAAAATCGTGCATTATATGAGAGCGCCCAGCGGGTGCTTCAGCTGAATAAAGAGGAACGCCACCTTCGCGGCGGCGCCGCAACACGGCAAAAATATCACCCGAATACCCACGGTAGTTTTTAACACCAAAGTGTGTATATTGCCTTTAAATTGATTGCAAACTTCATATTATTATCAACAGCGGAACCCATAACAGTGATAGATACACTGCATGGCTTTCGCTGTTTTTTTGAAAAGAGTACCTTTGACCTTTGTTCATGGTTTAGCGGATTTTGCCAAAGATGCTTTTACTTTTTCCTAATTATGTTCTGCACGATTTCGCAGCCTACTTTTACTATAGAGCCTAAAAAGCGTATTGCGAATACGGCAACGCGCTTTTTTATGCCCATTTCCCCCGCACTATGAATATAAAGCACCTAGAGGCTACCATTGAGGACCTCTCAGTTGCTGGCTGACTTTATCACGCCAGGATCTGTAAAACAATTTGTGCAAAACTCTCGACACTACCGTTAATTGACCAATACATTTATTTTTATAACAATCAAAGAATACAAGTTAAAACAAAACTGACTTCCCTTGAATTGAGAAGTCAGTATGCTGCCTAAAATCTAATCTTTCTACCCTTCAGGTCTTTTTTGTACTGTCCGTACATTTTAGGGCAGTTCGCTGCCACTGCAAGTACAAAATAGATTCCTCACCAAACGGTTCAAAATCTGCCCATCTGCTTTTGAATACAGGTTCGTACCCGATCGTTGATGTATGATTGATCACGCTCCGCATAAAACTGTAACGGCTCTTCCAATGCAGCTGTTACATCAGCCATCGAAAAAAAGTTTTTCAACTGAGAGCCGTAGACAGACTGTGCCGCATGAACCTGTCTCGCAAACGTTGTATTCAGAGGCTGTGCCCGAAGATTCTTGATCAGCGCACCGGGATCAATTTCCATCGGATAATCCCGAATATTGGAAAGCAATCCGGCTCCAAAGTCGAAGATCGGACAATAGTCAAACATTTCTCCTCGACGTAGGACAGCAATATTGTTTAAATGACGATCCTCGTTTCCAAACAGCATATCAACCTCAAACAACAACGTCATATAATCTCCAAACCGCTGCAGCCCTGTGAGGTTGACGGTTTGTTCGACCATCCATCGGACTTTGGCAGAAAGGTTTGGCTGTCTGGATGCAATCTTCTGCCATTGTGGTCCAATCCCTTTACGGAGCAGGTCTGCAAGCGTCAGAATACTTTCTCCCGACATCAAAAAATTAGGGCTGGAGCAACCATTTCTCATTCGTCTATGTGCTTCCATCCGTTCCATACGGTAAGTTACATAACGGAACCCTAATTTATCTATATTGGTCTGCTGCAACAATTGGGATGTTACAGTTTCAGCCAGTCCTTCATACCCAAACAGGTCCAGTTTGTACCAGCGCCCGTTTTCCATCCACTTTTCTTGATTTCCTTTTGATGAAGTTTCTGCAATTCGGTTTCCGGTCGTTAGTCTGACTGGCATCCTCATCCCTCCACGATTTTAATCCAGCAGGCGTCTTCCGCCATCCTGCCGGCAGTCTTGCGAATGATCGCCAGCGGATCATAGCGTTCCAGCCCAAGCTGTGCCAAATAATACTGCAACCCATCGCGCTGTCTAGAAATGCAGCGGGACTCCAGAAAGCTCATCCAATCTTCCCAGTTGGGCATTTGATTGACCCCAAATGCGGTTGAAAGAATATCATCCGTTTTGTTTTCAATCGCCAAGCGTCTAGCTGTCTGATCCACGCAAATTTTCGTACAAAGTGTCTCGCCATCATAATAATGGAGAATCAAAAGATCATGTTTTTCATCTCTTGCATGATTGAGAAAAGCCGCATACTCTCTTGGACCCCTAATGCGCATGGTGATACACTCTCCATCGAATTGCAGCAAGACTTCACGGCTGTCCTCTTCGATTCCTAACTGCTTTACCCACGTCGGAGGAAGCGCTATCCGATAGCTTTTTCCCGCCGGCCCGGCACTTCCGCCCGCCTTGTTGATCAGAACTTTTGCCTTCCTCTCTTTTAGCATCATATCACTATCACCTCGTCGAGAATATTATATCCATTGGACACCAATAAATCAATATAAAGGCGGCAGCCGGTTTATTCGGCTACCACCTCAACTTTCATATTACATTGAACGTATTCCAGTTAGAAACTCATCCATGTATCCAAATAATTCATCTTTTCGAGCAACAATTTCTGCAACTGCCTTTTGGTTAATTCCGTGCGTAGTTTCATCCCGTAGCTTTTTCACTGTTTTTCCTTTACCAGACTTAGCTCCAAACAATTCGTTTAGCAGCTTCCTCTCAAAATTGTATCCTGCAAATTTTAAGGCATGAGGAACCTGAGTCATGTTAACTTTTAGAAAATCAGCAGCCGTATTTCCTTTGCACTTCTGGTGCTCCGCAAGGATAACCTTATATACAGTTTCACAGACGTTAAATCGATTTTTGAAATCGTCTAACAATTGCACGGTACTATCATCCGACAAACATGCTTCTAATCGTTCCAATTCTGCTTTTGCATTGCTACGAAGGAGTTGTTTTTCCTTGTCTGAAATTTTCGGAGAACTCATGATTTTCTACCTCCTATCTTCGTAAAGAGCATTTTATCACTTGCCGCGTTCAGATTTGCATATATGTGTATTGTGACTATTTCCCCTTATCTCCTTGAGTCATCTAGGCTTCCGAAAGCATTTAACAGTACTCAGATTGATTTCACTATAGATAGCAAATTTTATCGTGCTGTTTTTACTTTCAACCGTCCCTTCAGCGCCTTTCACTGAAGGTTTAGAATCAGTAAGTCTAGTGCATAAAGACCTAACAGAACGTCTGAAAACACAAAATTGTGCATTATACGAGAGTGTCCAGCGGGTGCTTCAGCTGAATAAAGAGGAACGCATCTTCGCGGCGGCGCCGCAACGCGGCAAAAATATCATCCGAACACCCACGGCAGTTTTTAACACCAAAGTGTGTGTATATTGCCAGTAAGTTTGATTGCCAAGTTCATATTATGATCACAGCGGAACCCATGAAGCTTATATATTGCTGCCATGGGTTTCGCTTTTTTATAGAAAATTGCATTAAAAAATGTCTGGAATTTTTCAATCCGCTTCGCAATAATGATAGTAAGTACAGAATCATTTTGTCTCAGCGTATGAGATAACACGCTATTGATAATATCAGAACGGTTAATGCCAGAATATCTTATCGAACATTACATCAATACAATCCTCATCGTCTAAGCAAAGAACATTTTTTGCTTCACACTCAGCTTTTGTCATGTTCCACCATTGCTTTAAATCTGCGGATTTTGTTCCTGACATAATAAATGAGTTAAGCACAATATGCTTATCCGGTGCAGTAGGCTGAAGACGGATTTCCATTTCTTTTATCTTTTTATAAAACTCTACTTTAGGATCATACGCTTGAACTCTTGTCAGCCCTTTCGGATCAATAAAGCTAATATATTGTGTGTCAGATGTATCAATCCACAATACATAGTCCGGGTAGAAATTGTCCGCTTCAAAAAATCCCATGCCAACTTTACTCTTGTTGCGCAACAAATAAATCGTTTTCTGCTCTGTAAGCTCTGTGTGCATATCTAAATATTTGTGCAGTAGGTCAACAAACAATTTTTCATCAGCGTTCAAGCTGACCGGAGACACTTGAATTTTCAATCCGTTTTGTTTGGTGGAAATCAGAGGCGTATATAAATGATGATTAAAGTCAAAAGCAATCACTGATTTCGACAAAACATCTCTCTCATATCCAGGAATACCTTCATGATCCCGAAGCAACACAGAAATATCATGTACAAACCCTTCGAGAACTTTGTCGTTTTTATCAGCTTCGTGCTCTTGTTTGTACAAAAAAGTGTATTCTCCAACAAAGTTATTATCAGAAGCAGTAAGCTCCTGATATTCAAGCAGTGGTGCTTCCCATTTTTCTTTTTCGTATTTATAGAATTTATCCATGTAACTTTTCAGGACCATGACGCAAAAATCAATTACTGATTCCAATTTATCTACACTATCAATCTTGATGTGTGATTGAGGAATAATCAGTGAGTACCAACCCTCTGTCTCCAAAATAGCCCGTATTTTGCCTTTGACAATGCTGATGTTATAATATAATTTTTCGTTTTTATATTGCTCCAGCTCTTCAAAAATTCTGTCATAATTCAAAAACGGAAGATATTGGGCATCTAGAGTATGCTCATCTGTAACCGAACGAATTTGCCAGCTCCCATCCGATTCGATAGTCTGCACCTTAGAACGACAGTCAATTACCACTCGGTTCTTCAAGAGATATTTCATAAAACCTTCGTCTGGCGCATCTAATATTAACCTTTTAGCTTGTTTCTTGAAATTAGCACCAGCCCTAACCTTAATAACACGCAGTTTTTTATCCTTTACTTGGTCATATCGGCTGATTACAGGCATCCTAAATTCAAAGATATTTTCGTTTGTGGGCATATCTTCAAGCTCAAGATAGTGCTTGAAATCCTCCATGTACTGCGCCTTGATTCCGAAAATTGTGAGCGTTTCCAGCACATCAATATTACGCGGAATCTTCACCGAATGATCGTCCAATTTTCTGCTTCGTTTCAGACAGCCGCCATAACCGCGCAATCTTACACCACGGCCAAAAAGCTGAATGGCCTGAGAGCCTTCACCTTTGGCAAAATTAATCAGTCCCATCGTCGAAACACGCCAGCTATTCCAACCCTCGGTAAACTTGCGAGAACCAATCAAAACTTTGATATTAGATGCCGGAGAATTGATTGAACGGAACAAAGATTCAGAAACAAATTCCTCTGTCTTGGAAACAATACCCTTTTTTTCGCAGTTTTTAACTAACCCGGCAGCATCGCCAATGCTGATGACGCCAAAATACTCTCCGTCATCACCAATGCGCATGGCGATTTCCCCGGAAACTTGCCGCAGATTTTCTATGTGAAGCCGAGGAGAATCCGAAGCAGTTTCACTATTAAAGACAACCCGCATAACATCACGATAAATATCTTCTGAATTGGGAACACCGCCGAATAGCGATTTCAACGGTTCGAAATTTTGAGAAAACAGTTCTCTGCCACTTGCGTCCATCAGACCAGTGTCTTCATTCAGTACTGCATGTAGCCGCCGTATGGTTATATCTTTCTGGTTGACAAACTTATCCAGAAAATCCAGCACTTCCTCCACATCAGTAAGTTCTGCTGCGCTAGTGGAAGCTGTTACTCTGTTTCCTACGAAAACAAGCAAAGGCTTTTCAATCCGGAAAGGGGCATACTCGCTTTTGCGTGTCTCGAACAGTTTCAACTGCTGGTAGAAAGAAAGCAGACAGCCTGTCATATACAGGTGACGCTGTTCCTCATCAATGCCAGAACGCAGGTTATAAATTCGATATTCCTTGCCATATCCGTCATTGTAGAAAAATTTATAAGAGTAGTCCATGATAATAGACTTACAATATTCTTCCAGCAGAGCTTGCTCTTTTGCCTTTTTGGGATTCAGTGTGCGCAGCGCCTGTTTGAAGGTTGCAGAATACTCAAATGCAAAACCTCCATCCGCCGAAAGCCTGGTACGGTAGTCATACCATACATCACCAGCAAGACCGCGATGTGCTTCATCTACCAAAACCAGATTGTTTTGTTCAAAGCTGTCAATGGAAACGGTTTTAACCTTGCCTTCCTCTTTCAGCTTATTCATATCGATGATTACAACATCTGTTTTGCGCTGCATGTGGGCTGTGATATCTTTCTGAAAAATAGCTGACGGAATAGAAGATAGCGTTAACTCCTCCAGATGCTGGTTGCTCATTCCTTCGTTGGGTGCAAGCACAATAATTTTGTTTATTTCCAGATGACTGTTTAGCCGTTGTGCTCGTTTAAGATAATACAGAAATTGCAAAATATTGATGTGCATAATCAGTGTTTTGCCGCTGCCAGTAGCACACATGAATGCCAACTTGTTCAAATCCTTTTCTTGAACATGGGAAAAATGCAGTGCCCCCAAAGTCTGGCTGTCCACATCATCAATAAATTGATTTAAGTCCGCAATCAATCCTGCCCGGTCGGAGAAATAGCGATCCAGATAGATTTCAGTAAACAGCAGAGCTATATACTGATAATATTTCAGCGTCAGCCCGCCTCGCTTTTCTCCGATTTGGCGCACATAGCGACAGATATTTTCATCATACTGTCGCAGCTTGTCCGGATTGATTTTCACCTTGTCAGCGTTAGAAACGCAGACAAGGCGCAGAAACGTATAAAAGTATGTATTTTGATTTTCGTCTAATCCTTCATAGTCGGCATCGTTTAATTTACCCGCAAGATCTGCCAGCGTGCTTTTTCCAAATAAATGGAGGAAATATCTAAACAACAGCAATTGGTCATTAAAGGAATATTCCGGTGTTGATTTTTTCTTTGCCATATTATTTTATCCACCTACTTTAAAATGGAAATTCATCATCTTCGTCAATATAATATATTTCATTATTACAAGCATTTGACTGTTGAGTATGGCCCTGCTCCAGCTTGTCAAAAAATGTTAGTGTGTCCGCTACAATTCTGACTACATATTCCGCTTCCGTTTTAGAAAGCAATCGATTTGGATGTGCTGCACTATGGTCGTTACGAACATGATTATACTTTTCAAAAAGACTAATGGAACATTTACAAGCTGTTTCGGTAAATTCAGTATCACAGTATCCATTTTCAGCATACCACTTTGCTAACATTCCAGCTAAGGAATGGAGCGGTAACTCATTCCCTTTGGAATCCTCTGTTTGAATCTCATGTGTGACACATAGTTTTCTCAAATACTCACAAGTAAATGTATGCAAACGATCTATGACAAGCTCTGGTTTCTGCCCCAAAAAATTATTTTCTATATCTTCCAGTATCATTGAAAGATTTTGATGTGTCTGTTTTATAGGCAGCTCAACAGTAGGCATTTCCTTTAGGCGTTTAATAATCCCTTGCACTTGGTTATAGTCACGCTGATCGTCATCGCTCCACCAATCTGTTCCCATAGCAAAGCAAAAATACTCTGATAGGGCTTCCAAAAGTTTCGCAATCATTTGAGGGCTTGCTTCATCCCATATTTTCCGGATACATTTCTCCTGAGACAAATTCCGATAATCAGGATCTTCGTAAATGTTGATACCGCATGCGTCAAGAATCAGCTCTTTCGTTTTGGTTTTATTGTAGCTGCCCCTGTCATTCCAATACTTAAAGACAAATCCGCAAGAAATTCCAAATAATCGGCAGATGGTCTCTTTTTCTACATATTTTAAGTAGGCCAAGTATCAATTACACCTCCTCGAACATCCGGTTTTTAAATTCTATTTCTGTCATTTGAACTTTCCAGCTCTCTTCGCCGGTACGCAGATTTTCCAGATTGTTGTCGCCGTTGACATAGATGACATCAAATTCCCGGTCCTGGGGATTGATGCGGTGCTTGGTGAAGTAGGCGTCGAGGGCGGCATTGGAAGCCAGCAGATCTTCGATAACGGTACGCCAGATCACCAGCGCACGGCGGCCATCAGGCAGAGTGCCTTCCACCTGCTTGAAACCATACACTCCGTCATTGTCCTTTACCAGACGCACAGCACCTTCGTAGCCCCCGGCAGTATCCGGCTCAGAGCGGAAGTAGCTGACCGTACTTTGACGGGCAACCGAAATGCCAATCAGATAGTTGAATGTCTCCACCAGATCTACCCGTCTGGTCTTGGTTTCATTCCGTTCTGTGATTTTCATTTGATAGCTGAATGGTACCTTGAACTGCTCCAAATCCAGCAGGCTGCCTTTACTCTCGATGTCCAGCATATAATGGATCAGGTAATCCTCACCGAACAGACTGTAAAGAGACTTGTGCTGGTCCGACAGCTGAACATTGGAAAGAGCATCTTCGTAGCTTTCCAATGAAAAACACTTTATTATTCCCGAAGTATAATCATGTCGCTCCGTAGGTTTACCATCTTTCCAAGATTTAAATCCTGTTGCATACAGTGATTTTTTTACTCGAGGTTTTGTAGTCTGATGAAAATAAGTACCCATTTCAACAAGTATAAATTTTCTGTTACCACCCTCTTTATTTAACATCATAACAGCTTGAGCTGTTGTACCCGAACCAGCAAAATAATCTAATACAATGCTTTCTTTATCACTGATTGCATATATGCAATCTTTAACATTATAAACAGATTTAGGATACTCAAAATCTTCTTTTGTGAATCCCATGGATGTTAAAAGCTTGGTTCCGTAATCGCCAGCATTATATTTAGAATCATACCAAAAAGTTTTATATTGATCCGAATATTTGGGCATCTTAATCTGCACTGTGCCAGATCGTGATATATCAGTTCTCAAAAAAGCATATATCTGACCAATCGTTTGAAAAGCATATCGCCATTTTCGTTCTACTCCGGAATCATCTATTGGCCATATTTTTATAATAGGGGATTCTTCTGTACCAATTATTCTTTGAGGTTGCTGCACTTCTGGTCTCCAGCACTCCAAAGCACCAACGATCTGTTCATTTGATGATTCTGGATGTATGTCATCAGCAAGGACTTCTCCATATCCAATAACACAGCCGTTTTGAACATAAACCGGGTAGAAACAATTTGCAGCATCCATTCTTTCGGATTCGCTACCCCAGTTTCTAAAATTAGAATACTCCCATTCATTTTCTGGTTTCACAACTTCATTTAATTTTTTCAGTTGCATAGGGATGGAAAAAATCGCATACTCGTGTGAAAACGAAAAGTGATCTCCTTGAGTTCCTTTTTTATTGTGTTCAACGGCTACCGTAACAATATCATTTTCTGGGAAAAGGCCTTTGCATAAGTCAAACAAGTAATTCTGTTCATATTTATCTATTGCGATAACAATGGACCCAATTTCATTTCTTAACGGATTTGCTATGCTCAAACGATTTTCCATCAGAGATAGCCATGCAGAGTGCTTGAATGAATTTTTATATAATACTTCACTCGAAGGAGAGTTATAGGGTGGATCAATATATGTACTTTGTATTTTGTTTCGATATTTCTCTTGCAATAGATTCAAAGCGTGAAAATTGTCTGAATTAATTAAAACTCCAACGGTCTGCTCATCCAAATCCTCAATGCTTGCTACCAAGCGATCTTTAAAATCAGTGGAAAAGTGCTTGGTATCCACCACCAAATTCAGATTTTGGCGCAAAAATTCCATGGTGGGGGGATTTGTCCAAGCAAGGGTAGTCAGGTCGCCCTCCACTTCGTCAATGGCATACATATCAATCCATTCCTGGATCTGTGCAGGATTGGCAATAATCTCTGGCCAGAAGGATTCGTCAATCCAGTCCAGAGTCATGCACCAGTTGGTCTCCACTACAAACTTCTTTTTTAGCCACAGCTTTTTCTGGAAGTCCTCAATCTGTGCCAAAAAGTCGATGATGATATGGCCCACCCGCTTGATGGCTTTCACCTTCGCCAAATAGGTCTCCACGCGCTGTTCATTGGTGGTATCCAGATCATCCAGATGGATGACTTCACTCTTAATGTAAAAATCCAGTTCACGATACAAAAAGCCCTTCAAATCCTTATGAATGAAATAGTCAAAGGTGTTTTTGGCTGCATAGGCTTCCAGGTGCTTGTCAATCAGCGTTTTGGGCTTCTTTTTATCAGAGGAGACATCTGCCAGAAGAATCTGAACCAGCTGCGGATAGTCAGCCGCTATTTTCTGCCGGATGGCTGCACCATTCAACTCCAAATATTTGGCTTTTTTATCTTCCGGAACATCAAACACAAAGCGCACGATAAATTCGTTGGTATCGGCTCGGTATTCAAAGGTTTTCAGTTCTGGCCGCTCCTCTGTTTCTTGATAAAGCATGAATGTCCGCTTGGAATCCTTGGATTCCTTGTTGTTGTTCTGCTCTGTCGTGGCATCTACCAGCAGAAAATGCACGGTGCAGCTGTCGCCATAAGCATTGCGGGCAACAAAGCAATAATCCTTGAAATTTTCAGCTGTTTTGATGTAATACTGGTCTTGGTTTGCCCAATACAGTTTTACTTCTTCGCCCTCATAGGGAATCGCATATACGCCTTCCTTATATCGGCGCTTGGAGATAAAGTCACCTTCATCGTAGTAACGGTTAAAAAAGCTGTATAATGCCGAATATACATCCGTTTCCAAAGCGGATAAATCCACTCCGGCAGCCAGCTGGGATTTCAACTCTCGATACTCCTTCACCATGGGAATACTATCGGGTAGCTGGGACATATCGGCGCCCAGAGATTGCTCAATCTCAGCAAGCCTCTTTTCAATATCGCCGGTATTGCATGCAAAAGGAGCCAGTGTCTCCTGCACCTTTTGAGGCAGTCCTTCGCTCAGAAACTTTTCAATTTCCTGTTTGCGAATATTCATAATGCGATAGATACCAAAATCCAAATCGGATTTATCCAACTCAAAAATTCCCTTCATCAAGGAAACGAAGCGATCTAAACGCTCACTCATTTCTATATCCTCCTTATTTCACTCGCCATTCTGTGTTTAAGATTTCATTGAGAATTGCAAACTTATGCACCAACTCAAAACTTCACTGATTTCATCGTGCAGCAGAATGTACAACGATTAACACTTTCGTAGTTACCTACAGTATTCACTTTGCTATCGCTCGATTTCTACAATATCGGAAATTTCACAATCAAGAGCAACACAGATTTTCACAAGAACTTCCAATGACACGTAATCATTACGACTTAATCTTGCTAATGTACTTTGGCTAATTTGTGCAATGTCTTTTAACTGAGATTTTTTCAAATCTTTATCTATCAGCATTTTCCATAGCTTTTTATAGCTAACACTCATATTTTCACCTCACCTAAACTACTTGTTTCCGCATCCAATTTTGTTTCTATTATAAGTTATAATTTATCAAAATACAATATTTTAATGTCAGTACTGACACAAATACTTTTTTTCACAAATGAACGAGAAATAAAAATATGTTTTAACTCGGCAAGCAGCGTACTCCTGTACAGGGTTATTCATTTTTTATTTCATCTTTGGCCCTATTTTCAAAAATTGCTTATTAGGACAGCAACCTCAATCCCCTTAAAAAAACATCTATTACGTTGGCTGGGCGGTCATTCTGATTGTTTATACCGTTAATATTATAAGAAATAATGGTAAAAAGGGCGGGCAAATATAATAAGCAATCATACCACACTTTTCTTACCCGCCGGTAATACGGTCCTACTCCTGTTTGGAGAGAAAAAATTCTTTATCAGCAGTCTTGGCATCGCATCCATAAGTTCCGATAAAGCCACATCCTTAGTTTTCTTAGCATTTTGCGAATACTCTATGCAATCTACCAAACATTGTGCCACTGACTTGCCAGTGTTAACGTAAAGCATAATCAATCTGGTTGCAGCCATAAATTTACATCTTTGGTAGAAATCGTGTTAGTTATTATTTCTCAAATAATGGTGTGATGTAAGACCAGTAAAATCTCAAAATTTCTTGATTTTACCAATAATGGGATTTTTAATCAAAAAATAAGGCTGATGAGTAAATTTACAGATGAAAATTATTTGTAAATATGGTATAATATGTTAAAATAAGAGATAATCTCTAATTATC
>JFBN01307279.1_pt1 | contig 144919 bp, 149 predicted proteins | sample 768741 | NCBI WGS metagenome assembly JFBN01 (sample SAMN01983846, study PRJNA193217) | chicken gut metagenome | biome: terrestrial biome; isolation source: ceca of Broiler chicken | host: Gallus gallus | place: United Kingdom: England | collected 2010-09-07
ATCTTAGATTCTATCTTAGGTAAAGACAATCAAGGCAATAGTAATCTTATCTTTGATTTACTCACACAAGATTTAGAATCTATTAGACAATCTTTAGACTTCTTAGTTTCTTTCTTAGATGGAGAAAATGATATTAAAGAATTATTTGGGGATTATTATAAAGTCAATGATAATATCTATGGAACATTAAACCAAGACTTAACAATTAATCTTAAATTCTCTAATTTCATAGAAGCATTAAAACAAAACAAGAATATCAATTTAGCCTTCTTAAAAGATTATAGAGATAAACTCAATACCTATAATCAAAACAAAGAGCTTTATCAAAGTGGAGGCTTACCCTCTTTAGAGCAAGAAAGCCTAAAAAAACTATTAGAAGAACAATACAATGAACTTTTAAACTTAGAGCAAACAGCTAAGACAAATTTAGAATCTCTTCAAGGATTAATCAAGGATTCTTTTAAGACAGATACCAACTATACAATCTTTACTAAAGAATCTCTAAGTCCTCTAAATTTTACAATCAACATAGGCAGTTTAGATAACTTTGAAGATACACAAGGCAATGGAGATAACAATAATCGTTTTACTCCACCAAGTGAAGTGCAAAAAATAGCAGACTTAGCCTCTAAAGAAGCAATACTAATCCTCCCAGCACAAGAAAAACAAGAAGCCATTGTAGAAGATGGTAAAGAAAGAGGTAGATTATGTATTGTAAGTGATAATGCTAAGACAAATAATCCTTGTATGGCTATTACTTATTAATTAATTAATCCTATTAGCTTAGGTTAATCCTAAGCTAAATAGACACTAATAATAAAAATATTGAAGAGATTTTAAAAAGATTCAAAATAAACAATGCAATAAAAACTTCTTTTATTCTTGTTTGATTATTTTATAAACTCTAATACAAAATAAACATTTAAACTTTGAATCTTTTTAGAATCTTAAAAGAGATTCAATACTTTTAAATAATTGAATGATATTTCTAAGATTAAATTGAATTGTATTTTTAAGATTCTAAAGTATTAAGATATAGGAGGTGGAGAGAAATAAACAAAAAAATCAAGAAGTGTAGATTTTCTTTAATAGTTTATAAAACTATAAAATTGCGAACGAAATTAATCCAAAGGCAAACGCTTTTGGATTAAATCTAAGGTTGATTTGGCAAAAGCACAAAATCTTTTGAGCCATTGCTAGAATGATAGATAGTTGTGCCATAATTGAATGCAAAATATTGCATAAGAAGTTTTTGCAGAGTGGATTCAATGCTAGGATAAAACCAAGCATTATTGCTAATGGCAATAAGAAATTTTGGGGAGTTTTGATAATATTCTACCCTTGTGGCTTCATAACAGATTGCAATTTGAAAAAAATGGTCTTTTAGGATTGTAGAATTTGGCGTTTTGTTTAAGCTGCTAGCAAAATCATTCCCACCTTTGAAAAAAACTTCGTTTATCCAATGGGCTATAAAATCAGGCAAAGGGATTTTTTCCCCAAAAGGGACTAGAATGACTTTGTTTAGAATCTCCATTTTGCCTTGCTGGAAGATATAGGCACTATTGTAAAAATTATTTTTATCTTTATTAACCCCTCCGGTTATAATCATAATATCTTGACTTAAGTTTTTGAGAGATTGTATTAAAGAAGGCTGTGTATTAAGAGCCATAGGGAAGGCAGTTTCAGGCAGAATAACCAAATCATAATTTTCTTGTTTGGCTTTTTGTATGAGGTTTAAATTGCTTTGGATTGTGGCATTTAGGTTTGCTAAATCCCAACGCAAATTTTGAGGGATATTTGTGGAGGTCGTTTTGATTTTGAGTGTGGATTTGTGGCTTTTTGGGTAGAGTGTTTGACTAAAAAGACTAGTTGCAATCAAGGCAAACAATAGCAAGGATATGCCTATTTTGTAGAATCTTTTGTGAAGCAAAAAAGTAAAAATTGCTAAAGTGATGAGAAGCAAAAAAAGAATGCTTTTAGAGGGGAAAAAGTAGCTTTTGGTTAAGATTATTTCAGGGATAAACCAATTAAAACCAAAAGGGTGAATAAAGCTAGCAATAAGCAGGGTTGAGATTTTATAAAGGGGGTTTTGAAAATAGCAAAATAAAAAAAACAAAAAACCAAAGATGATAATAAATGTAAGCCAAATTGCAGGCATAAGATAAGTTAAGTCATAAAATCGGAAGCTTAAAGCTACCCAATAAAACCACAAAATCCCGATTAACGCTCCGCAAATAAAAGCACCAAAACGAGAAAGATTGAGGTATAAAAACAATCCTAAAATTGCAAAGAGACTTGAAAAAAGCTTATAGTTAGAATCTCCAAAAAAATATTCCAAATAGATAAAAGCGCTCAAAAGAAAAGCACTTAAGATTCCTATAAGAATTTGTGTGCGTTTATCTTGTGAGAAAACTAGCCCAAAACTTGATAATAGGGGCATTAATTGAAGTTTCCAAAGTTGAGAGAAATTTCTAATTCCATTTTTTTAAGATGGGCAATGACTTTTTGAAGCTCATCAATATCTTTTGATTTCACTCGAATCTCATTTCCTTGAATTTGTGTTTGGACTTTGAATTTTTGATTTTTGATTTCTGCGTTGATGGTTTTTGCGTTTTTGTCATCTAGGGTATCATTGAGTTTGTAGGTTATTTTGATGTTTCCGCCACTTGAATTGTCTTTGGAAGTTTCTTTTAGGACTTTTAAAGAGAGATTGCGTTTGATGAGTTTGGAATCAAAAATATCTTTGATTGTTTTTGCTTTGTTTTCGCTTGTAGCAAGGATTGTGAGTGATTTTTCTTTTTCGTTGAATGCGATTTCTTTGGCTTTGTCATCTTTGAAATCAAAGCGGTTTGCAATTTCTTTTTTTGCCTGCTCTAAAGCATTTTTGAATTCTTGTATATCGACTTTTGCTGAAATGTCAAAACTATGTTCTTTAGCTGCCATTGTATGTATCCTTTTGTAAGTTTTATTGATAATTTTTACAAGATTTTATTTTATCATATCTTTTTTTAGGTTAGTTTTGTGTAAAATAGCAAAATTATTTATTTTATAAGTTGTAAGGTTTTTTAGTGGATAGTTTGAGTTATTTTGATTTGATTATTGGTGCTTTAATTTTGCTAATTGGAATTAAAGGAATAGTGAATGGTTTTATTCGAGAAGTGTTTGGATTGTTTGGAATTGTTGGTGGGGTGTATATCGCTTCGGTTTATTCAACTCAAGCTGGGGAATGGATAAGCCAAAATATCTATACTTTTGAAAATCCTTCTGCAATTGCATTGATTGGATTTTTGGTGTTGTTGATTGTGGTTTGGGTTGCAAGTTTGGTAGTGGCAGAAATACTTCAAAGAGCGGTTAATATGAGTTCGCAAAGCACAATGAATCGTATGCTTGGATTTTGCTTTGGGGCATTAAAAACCTTTATGATTTTTGCTGTGATTTTTTATGCAGTTTCTAACATTCAAATTGCCAAAGGGTTTATGCAAAAACATACGCAAAATAGCGTTTTGTATCCTTTGTTGCTAGATGCTGGAGAAGTGATTATAAAATTAGATGTGCCACAAGAAGAGGTAAAGCAAGAGGCGATACCTCAAGAGAAGATACAAGAAACCGCAGAAGATATTGAAAACAAAGTAGATAATAGCTTAAGATAAGGAGTAGAAATTGTTTGAAGATGATATTTATATCCAAGGTAGAATCCAAAAAGCAAATTCCTTAAAAGAGCTTGGAATAAATCCTTATGGAAACGGCATTCAAAAAGAAATGGATTGTAAAACTTTTTTGGAAAAGTTTGAATCATTGACAAAGCTAGAAAGCGATGATAGAAAAGATACAAGCGTAAATGCTCAAGTGGCTGGACGCATAAAGTTTGTTCGTTTGATGGGGAAGGCTGCGTTTTTGAAAATTGAAGATAATAGTGGAATTTTGCAAATTTATCTTTCCAAAAATGAATTAGGTGAGAATTTTGAAATTTTCAAAAAATACATTGAAGTAGGGGATATCATCGTAGCTAAGGGCTTTCCTTTTGTGACTAAAACAGGGGAATTGAGTTTGCATGCTTTAGAATTCAAATTGCTTACAAAGGCTATTAGTCCATTGCCAGAAAAATATCATGGATTGGTAGATATTGAAATGCGTTATCGCCAAAGATATTTAGATTTGATTATGAATAAAGAAGTCAGGGATACTTTTGTATTGCGTTCTAAAATTGTAAGTTGCGTGAGAAGATTTTTTGAAGAAAATGGATTTTTGGAAGTAGAAACTCCGATGATGCACCCAATCCCCGGCGGTGCAAATGCAAAACCATTTGTAACATTCCATAATGCTCTAAATGTCGAACGATATTTGAGGATTGCCCCAGAATTGTATCTCAAAAGGCTTGTTGTAGGTGGATTTGAGGCTGTATTTGAGATTAATCGAAATTTTAGAAATGAGGGAATGGATCATTCACACAATCCAGAATTTACTATGATAGAGTTTTATTGGGCTTATAAAGATTACAAAGATTTGATTAAAATCACAAAAGCACTTTTTGATTATTTGTTTGCTCAATTAAATCTACCAAAAATTTTAAAATTCAATGAAAAAGAGATTGATTTTAGCGAGTTTAGAGAGATTTCTTATTTGGATTCTTTGGTGGAGATTGGCGGGATTCCACGAGAAGTTGCCACAGATAGAGATAAATTGTATGATTATTTGATTGCAAATAATGTCAAATTAGAATCTAAAATGGAATTAGGAAAACTTCAAAGTGAAGCTTTTGATGCGTTTGTGGAGGATAAGCTAATTAATCCTACTTTTATCACTGATTTTCCTATTGTGATTAGTCCGCTTGCTAGGCGTAATGATGAGAATCCAGAGATTGCAGATAGATTTGAGTTGTTTATCGGTGGAAGCGAAATTGCAAATGGCTTTAGTGAGCTTAATGATCCTTTGGATCAATATGAGAGGTTTAAAGAGCAGGTAATTGCTAAAGAAGCCGGTGATGAGGAAGCACAATATATGGATGAAGATTATATTACAGCTCTTTCTTATGGTATGCCACCAACAGCGGGTGAGGGTATAGGGATAGATAGGCTTGTAATGCTATTAACTGGGCATAATATTATTAAAGATGTGATTTTATTCCCAGCACTTAAACCACAAAAAAAGGATTAAAATGAGTTATTTTTTGGAAAAATCAGATAAAGAAATCTTTGATATCATCGGAGAGGAATTAGAGCGTCAAAATACTCACTTAGAAATGATTGCAAGTGAGAATTTTACATTTCCTAGTGTAATGGAAGCAATGGGGAGTGTTTTGACAAATAAATACGCAGAGGGGTATCCTTATAAAAGATATTATGGTGGTTGCGAGTTTGTCGATAAGATAGAGGAATTGGCGATTAATCGTGCAAAAAAGCTTTTTGGGTGTGAATTTGCTAATGTGCAACCTCACGCAGGTTCTCAAGCAAATGCTGCTGTGTATGCAGCTTTACTTAAGCCTTATGATAAGATTTTGGGAATGGATTTGAGCCATGGAGGGCATCTTACTCATGGGGCAAAAGTAAGCATAACAGGGCAAATGTATCAAAGCTTTTTTTATGGTGTAGAATTAGATGGGTATATCAATTATGATAAAGTTCAAGAAATTGCAAGCATTACAAAACCAAACTTGATTGTTTGTGGGTTTAGTGCTTATTCTAGGGAATTGGATTTTAAGCGTTTTAGGGAAATAGCAGATAGTGTTGGAGCAATTTTGTTGGCAGATATTGCCCATGTCGCTGGGCTTGTTGTTGCTGGTGAATATCCTAATCCATTCCCTTATGCTGATGTAGTAACAACCACTACACATAAAACCTTAAGAGGTCCTCGTGGCGGAATGATACTAACTAATAATGAAGAATATGCCAAAAAGATTGATAAGGCTGTATTCCCGGGAATGCAGGGTGGTCCTTTGATGCATGTAATTGCAGGGAAAGCAGTCGGCTTTGGTGAGAATCTAAAACCAGAGTGGAAACAATATGCCAAACAAGTAAAGGCTAATGCAAAAGTTTTGGCAGATGTTTTGCAAAAGAGAGGTTATAAAATTGTAAGTGGTGGGACTGATAATCACTTGGTATTATTGTCGCTACTAGATAAGGACTTTAGCGGAAAAGATGCCGATTTGGCATTGGGAAATGCAGGAATTACAGTCAATAAAAATACAGTTCCGGGTGAAACTCGTAGCCCATTTGTTACAAGCGGAGTTAGGATTGGTTCTCCTGCATTGAGTGCTAGAGGATTTAAAGAAGCTGAATTTGATATTGTAGCAAATAAGATTGCAGATGTTTTAGATGATATACAAAATACTCAAAAGCAAGAGCAAATAAAAGATGAATTAAAGCAGCTTGCGTTAAAATTTCCTGTATATAACAAGGCGATATTTTAAATACAATATGAATGAAAAGAGGTAGAGAATGGTTACAGATATGGATTTAAAACTTATTAAAATGATTACTTCGCATTATTGGATAAAAGAAGCGGGAATTGGTCAAAAAATCCATCATAATGGAAGAATCTTCTATGATAAGTTTAAAAGAGTAGATGAACCACTCACAAGAACAATATTGCAAAGCCATTTTAGAAAAGAAATCACCGTCGCACATTCTTTGATTAATACTCAAGATAAGGTAGAAAATATCGTTTTTGATTATAATGGCTTTAATGCAGAAAGGTTTTGGCATCGCGCACAATTGCTTTTGAGGGAAGAGGGTTTTATTAATTTCACAGCTTATCAGACAAAAACGCCCGGACATTTGCACCTTTATGTGCATAAGGGGCATACAACTTTTCAAGAGGCGTGTCAATTAGCAAAAATGCTTGGAGCAAAGTTAGCACAAAAAATGCCAACAGAATGGAAAATGTTTCCTTCATTGGACATACCTAGAAGTTTTAATATTCTTGTGGTGCCTTATGGGGTTTATAATAAAGAGCGTGGTGCTTCTTGGTCAAAACATATGTAAAGGAGAAAAAATGATAGATAATGACAACAAAAAAGAAGAAAAAGGGTTGGAACTTGATGATTTGCTAATTAGCGATATTCAAGAAGAAGATGAAAAGGAAACAAAGAGCAAAAAAACTATTTTGTTGGTGGCAATTGGGATTGTAATTTTTGCAATTATTATTTTGATTGTTTATATGATGCAAAGTGGAAGCAAAAATGAAGTGGATACAAATGCACAAACAAATAAGCCAGTAGAAGAGGCTCAATTGCCAACAATGGCAAAAGAAGAGCAAAATACAGATTTTGGACAAGTGCCAATCCAATCACAAAATACAAGCAATTCAGATGAGCAATTCCAAAAAATCATTGATCAAATTAAAGCACAACAAAAAGAACAACAAGAGGCATTGCCAAATCCTCCAAAAGAACAAGTGGCATTAGAAACTAATCAAGAAAATAAACAAAATACAATTAAATCATCAGAAACTAAAAATGTTACAACAACAGCAGAAGATTCCAAAAAACAAGAAGTTGGGATAGCAAAAGGCTTTTATATTCAAGTGGGTTCATTTAGTAAATCGCCCAACCAAAAAATACTCCAAACCATTAAAGAGTTAAACTTTAGCCACCAAATGCAAAAGGCTGGAGGTGCAACTCGTTTGTTGATAGGACCTTTTGCAACCAAAGAAGAAGCACAAAAAAACCTTCCTGTGATTAAAGATAAAATCAATAAGGACGCTTTCATCAAAGAAATTAAGTAGGCTTAGGCTTACTTAATTAAAACTCTACAATAAAACCTCTATCTAAATTTGCCAAATCTTTGTAAAATTCTATTTTTTTGTGTGGAATTTTGTGTATAAAATTTTCTATACTTTGTCTTTGATTATAGCCCATTTCACAAATGAGATGAGGAATTTTTGCATTATAAGCAAGCAAGATAATTTGGTGGAGAATCTCATCTCCCACTTCTCCGCCAAATAATGCTTTTGGTGGTTCATAAGAAAGAGAATGTGGAAGAATTTCATCATTTTTGATATAGGGTGGATTAGAGATTAATAAATCAAATGAGAGTTTGTTTTGTGTATTGAAATCCAAAAAGGCACTTTTATAAAGCTTAAGATTAGAAATTTTAAATTTTTTTAAATTGACATAAGCATTGAATAAAGATTCTGGTGAAATATCGCTAGCATAGAATTTCAAAGGATAATCTTGCAATAAAAGCGATAGCATAATGCTAATAATCCCGCTACCGATTCCTATTTCTGCAATATTTTTGCAAGAGTGCTGCAAAATAATCTCTTTTGCTTTATCGATTAGAATCTCTGTTTCTGGGCGTGGGATTAAAGTGCCATGGGAAATATAAAATTCTTCCCCATAAAAACTCACTTTTTCTGTGAGATATTCAATAGGTTCGTGTTGTTCTCGACGACAAATAAAATCAAGATAGCGAATTTCTTCAAAGTGTGAGAGGGCTTGTGTTTCGTGGATATGGAGATAGATTCTTGGTTGATTTAAAACAAAAGAAAGTAAAATTTCAGATTCTAAGCGTGGTCGCAGTATTTGGCGAGCTTGAAGTCTTTTTGTGCCAAAATCTAAGGCTTCTTTGAGATTCAACAAGCGTCCTTAAAAGCTAATTTTTCACAATCTAATGCAATAAGACGCGCCATAAGCGGTGGGTGAGTATAATAAAAACGCATATAAAGTGGGTGTGAAAGTGGAAAAGAATTATTTTCTTTGACTAGCAATAAAAGGGCTTTTGCTAGGGCTTCTTTGCTCGTGAGATTTGCCCCAAACTCATCAGCATTGTATTCGTTTTTGCGACTAAAAAATCCGATAATAGGGGTAAAGTAAAATCCAATAGGTGCGCTTAAAAGAAGCAAGAACACAACAATGCTGTGTGGAGATTGTGTTAAGTTTGCTTGTGCAAAGAGGGATTGTGGAAAGTTTGCAATGATATTTAACAAAATAAAAACAAACAACAAAACTAACCCCATCATTTTATAAATATCAAGGTTTTTGAAATGCCCTAATTCATGTCCCAAAACAGCAAGAATCGAATCTTGTGGGATTTTTTCTAAAAGTGTATCAAATAAAACAACGCGTTTTGTTTTGCCAAGTCCTCCAAAATAAGCATTCAATCTCCCATCTCTACGAGAGGCATCCATTACAAAAATACCATTAGAATTAAAACCAACTTGGTTTAAAAGATTTTGTATAGAAGTCTTTAGATTTTCATCTTGTAAGGGAGTGAATTTATTAAAAATAGGCGCAATAAGAGTTGGATATAAAAGATTGATAGCGACAATCAAGATTGCACTAACAATAAAGGCATAAAATTCCCAGTATTGTATATTAGAAATAATCCATATAAAAATAAAAATCAAGATTCCGCCAACTATCAATAAAAGCAAGAAAGATTTAATGTTATCAAGAATAAAAAGCTTGATTCCGCCCTTTGCAAAACCAAATTGTTTATCAATAACTAGCGTTTTATAAGCCTCAAAAGGAAGTGAAAAGAGGCTTTGTATCAATAAAAATAGAAGGACAAAAACCACACTGCCTAAGAGTGAATGGGTATTGATAAAAGATTCTAAAAAATGCAATCCAAATGCAATCCAAATCCCTACTAGTATAAAATCGACCAAAGATTGCAAAAGGGAGATTTTTTCTTTGATGATTGAATAATTTGCCGCTTTGATAAATGATTGTGAATCTAAAATATAAGGTTTTTGGTATAATTGAGATTTTAAGAAACGAAGCTCTATGATACTAAGAAAAATTTTTGGTAGGGTAAAAAATATCCCATAACAAATAGCAAAAATCATTAACCTGTCCTCTATGAAATTATTGTTTTTGCGATTATATCAAATATTGATAAAATTTTTAATTTTAAAGGGATATTGCAGGGAATATTGTTATAATTTAATAATAAAGAATAGAATTTGGTGGGAGATATATGGCTTTTTTTGGACGCAATGATATTGCAATTGATTTAGGAACGGTTAATACAATTGTAAGAAATAATGTAGAAGAGATTATATTTTGTGAGGCGACTTGTATTGCATTGGAGGATACAAGAAATTTCAAAAGAGTTGTTTGCATTGGAGAGCAAGCTAAGAAAATGTTGGGGAGAGCCCCACAAAATTTTGAGATAGTCAATCCTCTTCTAAATGGTGCAATTAGTGATTTTGAGACTACTAAGATTTTTATTGGTGCATTAATTAATCTAGGTCAAACGCGTAATTTAGCACCTAGGGTTGGAATTAGTATTCCGCGGAATCTTACACAAGTAGAGAGGCATTCTTTGCATGAGGCAGCAATGCTTGCTGGTGCAAAAGAGGTGTTTTTGATTGAGGATCCTTTTAGCGCAAGTGTTGGAGCAGGGTTGGATATTAGCACTTCTAGGGCAAAGATGATTATTGATGCAGGGGGCGGGTTAGTTGAAGTGAGTGTTATTTCTCTTGGCGGACTTGTTACAAGTGCTTTTACTAAAGAAGCTGGAGATTTTATTGACTATGCTTTGGTGGAATATTGCAGACACAATAAAAACATTAGTATTAGCAAAGAAATGGCAGAAAATATTAAGCGACAAATTAATGTTTTTGGGGATAATCCTATTATCAATATCGGGGCTAAATCCTTGGCAACAGGAATGCCTATTGCGTTTGAATTGAATTTGAATGATTTAAAAGAAGTGCTTTTATCTGGAATGTATAAAATTAAAAAAACAATTTTGGAAGCTATCCAAAAATCTCCGGCTCAAATTGCTCCAGATTTGATAGATGATGGGGCGATTCTCACGGGCGGAATGGCTCTAATAACAGGGATGAAAGAGTTTTTGGAAGAAGAGTTAAAAATGAAAATCAATCTTTCACCTAATCCTTTGTTAGATATTTCTAAAGGTGCTTGTATCATCATGCAAAATTATGAAGCTTATGATAGAGTAGAAGATAGGTGGGGAGGGGACCATAATTGACGCTACCTAAAGGGCTAAAGATTTGGTTTAGTAAAATGGGTGATAATGTTGCCTATCATGCTGGAGATTCTACCAAAAGAGAGGTTGAAGCAAACCATAAGAGACTTTTGGAATCTCAAGGGTTTTGTTTGGAGCAATTAGTATTCTTAAATCAAGTGCATGGTAAAGAGATTTTAAAAGCAAATCATTTTGGATTGCTAGGGGAAGGAGATGGGATTTTAATCGATAAAAAAGGCATTGTTGGATTGATTATGGTCGCAGATTGCAATCCTATTGTAATTTTTGATTCGCAAAATAAAATATTAGTGATGTTGCATGCAGGTAGGCTTGGGGTAGAAAAAGGTATTGTTTTTGAGGCTTGTAAAGTTTTGCAAGAACAATATGGAAGTCATTTTCAGAATCTTTTTGCTTATGTGGGCCCATCAATTCGCAAATGTTGCTATGAAGTGCAAGAAGAAATAATCAGTGAGCCGCTAATGGAGGGCAAGATTCTCCAAAATGGCAAAATTTATTTGGATTTGGTTGCAGTTTTAAAAAGGCAATTTAATGAAATGGGGATTAATCATTATGAGATTAGCCCTATTTGCACTTGCTGTGATAAAAGGTATTTTTCTTATCGAAGAGATAAAAAATGCGGTAGATTTGGAATGTTTGCAAGTTTGGAATAAATTAGTTTTGAGCTTTGAAGTAGAATTGATAAGCCAATTCTGCTGCTAAAGAGCAGAATTGCAAAGCTTAGTGTAGGGCAGAATTGAGTTCGATTTTTCTGTTGGAGCGGAAAGCAATCATTACGCCGGTTTTAGAATCGCATCGGAAATGGATACCATTTTTGCCTGAAAGCTCTTTGCCTTTGTAAAGTCCGTCTTCTTTGATTTCAAAAGTTGGATTAATTTCTTTAATCTTTTGAGCTTCTTGAGGTGTGATTTTAAAAACTGTTCCTGCCAAAATCGCAATACCTCCATCAACAATACAACCATCGCCCAAACTAATACCTGTGGAGCTATTAACACCAAGTAAGCAGTTTTTGCCAATGCTAATAGGTTCAGAGTTGCCACCACTTAAAACCCCTAAAATACTCGCACCACCGCCTACATCGCTACCTTCTCCAACAATCACGCTAGATGAGATTCTACCTTCATTCATACAAGCACCCATTGCCCCAGCATTGAAATTCACATAGCTAGCTCCGGGCATTTGAGTGTAACCACCTGTGCCAAGATATGCACCAAAGCGAGTTTTGGCTGTATCAAGTAAGCGGATATTATCATATTGTGGAATAACTTGCATAAGATAGCGTGGGAATTTATCTACAAAGTCAATGGCAGGGAATTCCCCTCGCATTTTAAGAGCGATTTCATTTTCTCTTAGCCAATCAAGTTCAAAAGGCACATTGCCACTCCAAGCAACATTTGTAAGCAATCCAAAGATTCCATCTAAATAAAGACTTCTTAAAGGGGCTTTGCCAAGTGAAAGAGCCAAAAGCTTCATATAAGCAGATTCTACGCTTTTGCATTGTGTATCTTCATAAATAGCACAAAAGCGATAGCGGAAGTCGCCATTTTCTGTATAGATTCTATCCTCTTGTAAGGCTCTTTGTAATTCCAAAACCACAGCAACATTTTTGTGTGCATTAGGATTGCTTTGAGTTTCTGCTAAGTAAGGAGAGAAAGCCTCTAGTGCTTTGATGACAAATTCCTCTGTAATTCCAAAAACCAATTCACTCTCGCATTCTTCTAAGATTTCACATTCTTCCCTTAGTTCCCAAAAAATTGCATAACTTCCAAAGTTTTCTTTCCAGTTTAATACAGGATAAGTTGCTTGCAAGACTTTATTACTCATAATTCCTACATCAGCATAACAGATTCCAAAACCAATAGGGGCTTTATAGTCGCTTTTTGCTTGAATTTCACTTACTTTTTGTTTGAAATGATTTGTATCCATATAATATTCCTTAGAAATGATTTTTGATATTATAACGATAAAAGTTTATCAATTCCATAAAATTGAAGTAAATGGAAGCTATAATTAGCAAATTTTTATTCTTAAATCAGTGGGATAATCAATGCAGAAAGATATTTTGATTTTAATTTTGCTTTGTGCGGCAATAGGGGTTTTATTTGTAGGTTTGTGGATTGCATTTTTGATGAGTAAAACTAAGGCAAATATCAAGAGTGAAAAATTCCCTAGTGCAGAGGAATTGTTGGCTAAAATGTCAAAAAAGGAAAATAGCTTGCAAGATTTGATGGAATGTGTGAAGTTTGCCAAAATACATTATAATCTTTATATGGGAGAGGTGGAAGATTTTGATATGAAATTTTTGCTTATATTAGCAACGCATAAGGCAACTGATGCAAAATTGATTTTGGATGTAGAATCTTATTTTAAGCTTGCAAATCCACAAAGAAAGGAAAAATTAGAGAAAATTTTGGGTGTTGGTATGGCAAGGAGATGATTGAAGATAAATAAAATTTTTGAGTTTAATTAAGCTATTTTAAGTATAATGATTGTTTTAAAATATTTAAAATTAAGGAATCAATATGCAATGTCCGGTTTGTAATGTAGATTTGGTAATGAGTGAAAGAAGTGGAGTAGAGATTGATTATTGTCCAAAATGTCGTGGTGTTTGGCTTGATAGGGGAGAGCTAGATAAAATCATTGAACGCTCTCAAAGCACTTCGCATTCTCAAGCAAGATATGAAGAACCAAGATACAAAGAAAGCCGCCATTATGAAAAGCCCAGAAAGCGTGAGAGCTTTTTGGGGGAATTGTTTGATTTTTAGTTATGATTATAATTCCAGCAAGATTAAAATCTACGCGGTTTCCTAATAAGATTCTTGCTCTTATTAAAGGGATTCCTATGGTTGTTAGAGTGGCACAAATTGCAAAAGAAGTGGATAATGTAGTAATTGCTTGTGATGATGAAAATGTGCAAAAAGTGTGCAAGGACTTTGGCTTTGAAGGAGTTTTGACTAATAAAGAGCATAATAGCGGCACAGATAGAATCGCAGAGTGTGCAAGGATTTTGGGTGTAGATGATAATGAAATTGTGATTAATTTGCAAGGTGATGAGCCTTTTATTGAGCAAGAAGTTATTCAAACGCTTAAGGATTTTATGGAATCTAAGGCAAAAGAGTTGGGCGAGATTCCATTTATGGGAAGTTGTGCGAAGGTGATTTCCAAAGAAGAAGCAAAAGATCCAAATTTGGTAAAAGTGATATTCAATAAGAATGATGAAGCTATTTATTTTTCACGCTCTCTTATTCCTTATGATAGGGAAAATATTATGGATACTCACAAAGAGTGGCATTATTTTGGGCATTTGGGAATTTATGCCTTTAGTGGTAAGAGTTTGCAAGAGTTTTGTAAGCTTCCAAAATCCCCTTTAGAAGAAATTGAAAAATTAGAACAATTAAGAGCAATCGAAAATAATAAAAAAATTGTAATGGCAAAAGTTTCTAGTAAATCTTTTGGGATTGATACCAAAGAGGATTTACAAAGAGCATTAGAAATATTTTGCAGATAAAATTGACCATATCTATTTAAATTCAAAATTCTTTAAGCTTTTTTGGAGTAAAAGCTAAATTCATTTTAGTTTTTTAAAAAATGAAAAAGTTTATATTTAAAGTGTATTTTGAAAGGATAATAATATGGAAAAGTCTAGCAAAAGAGTCTATTTAGACAATAATGCAACGACTATGTTGGACCCGCGAGCAAAGGAACTTATGGAGCCTTATTTTTGTGAAAAATATGGGAATCCAAATTCTTTGCATACTTTTGGAACAGAAACACACAAGGCAATAAGAGAAGCTTTTAATCATCTTTATGAAGGAATTAATGCAAGAGATGAAGATGATATTATCATCACTTCTTGTGCGACAGAATCAAATAACTGGGTGCTAAAAGGTGTGTATTTTGATGTCTTGCGCTTTGGTGAAAAGAATCATATTATCACTACAGATGTAGAGCATCCAGCGGTTTTGGCAACCTGTAGATTTTTAGAAACTCTTGGAGTAGAAGTTACTTATCTTTCTATTGGCGAAAATGGGACACTTAAAGCTAAGCAAGTAGAAGAGGCTATCACAGATAAAACGGCACTTGTTAGCATAATGTGGGCAAATAATGAAACAGGGATTATTTTCCCTATTGATGAGATTGGGGAAATCTGCAAAAGAAGAGGTGTTTTATTCCACACAGATGCGGTGCAGGCTATTGGTAAGATTCCTGTTGATGTACAAAAGGCTAATGTAGATTTTCTAAGCTTTAGTGGGCATAAATTCCATGGACCTAAAGGAATTGGTGGGCTTTATATCAAAAAAGGTGTAAAGCTAACTCCGCTTTTCCATGGTGGAGAACATATGGGTGGCAGACGCAGTGGGACGCTCAATGTGCCTTATATTGTAGCAATGGGTGAGGCAATGCGTCAAGCGTGCTTGCATTTGGATTTTGAGCGTAATAATGTTAGGCGATTGCGTGATAAGCTAGAAGATGCGTTGCTGGAGATTCCTGATGTATTTGTAGTTGGGGATAGGGCATTACGAGTGCCTAATACAATTTTGGTAAGTATTCGAGGTGTAGAGGGAGAGGCGATGCTTTGGGATTTAAACAAAAATGGTATTGCTTGTTCGACTGGTAGTGCTTGTGCGAGTGAGGATTTGGAGGCTAATCCTGTAATGAGTGCAATTGGTGCGGATAAAGAATTGGCACACACCGCAGTTAGAATCTCTTTGAGTAGATTTACAACGCAAGAGGAAATTGATTATGCAATCACAATTTTTAAAAAATCAATTGAGCGTTTAAGAGCAATTTCAAGTAGTTATTAAAGGATATAAGATGGCAAAAAATGAATTACTTGGTGGAGCATTGTGGGATGCGTATTCTAAAAAAGTCAGTGAGAGAATGGACAATCCAACACATTTAGGAGTGATTACGCAAAAAGAAGCCGATGAACGAGGGTTGAAATTGATTGTTGCAGATTATGGTGCAGAGGCTTGTGGTGATGCTGTAAGGTTGTATTGGCTTGTAGATAGCAATGATGTGATTGTTGATGCGAAATTTAAGAGCTTTGGCTGTGGGACTGCTATTGCAAGTAGTGATATGATGGTGGAATTGTGTTTGGGTAAAAAAGTGCAAGAGGCGGTGAAGATTACTAATATTGATGTAGAAAAGGCATTGCGTGATGATCCTGATACGCCAGCGGTTCCGGGGCAAAAAATGCACTGCTCGGTAATGGCTTATGATGTGATTAAAAAGGCAGCTGCATTGTATCTTGGGAAGAATCCAGAAGATTTTGAAGATGAGATTATAGTATGCGAGTGCGCTAGAGTAAGCCTTGGAACACTTAAAGAAGTGATTAAACTCAATGATTTAAAAAGTGTAGAAGAGATAACTGAATACACCAAAGCAGGTGCATTTTGTAAAAGTTGCATTAAGCCCGGAGGACATGAAGAGAGGGAATATTATTTGGTGGATATTTTGCGTGATGTTCGAGCAGAAATGGAAGAAGAATCGCTAAAAAACAAGGCGGATTTGGAATCTAAAGGGGATTTGAAGTTTGCTGATATGACTTTGGTGCAAAAGATTAAAGCAATTGAGAGTTTGATTGATGAGAAGATTCGTCCTATGCTTATGATGGATGGCGGAAATATGGAGATTATTGAGCTTAAAAATTCAAGCGATGGGCATACTGATGTGTATATCCGCTATCTTGGTGCTTGCAGTGGTTGTGCAAGTGGTGCGACAGGGACGCTTTTTGCTATTGAATCTGTTTTGCAAGAGGGGCTTGATTCAAGCATTAGAGTATTTCCAGTGTAAGAGGATAATAAAATTAATGCGACGCAGTGAATTTGAATGCAATGATTCTAAGATTATAGAATCAATGTTGCAAAAAATCGAATTTGGCGTGATGATTATCCCAGATATTGAACCTTATGGAGTTCCTATTAGTTTTTGTTATTGCGGTGATGAAATTTATTTTCATGGAGCAAAGAGTGGTAGAAAATACCATTTGCTAAAAGAGAATCCAAAAGTCTCTTTTAGTGCTACAAAAATTTATTCTTATATTCCTTCTTATTTTTTAAATAACACAATGATTCCTACGCAATTTTTCTTTTCTGTTTATCTAAGTGGCACTTTTGAAACAATTACGGATTATCAAAGAAAAAAGTGCATTTTAAAGTCGTTAGTGCAAAAGTATGAATCTCATAATGATTCATTGGATATGGATTTGGGTCAATTTAAAGGGCAAGAAAGGGGTGTATTTGTTGGAGCAATAAAGGTAGAAAGTCAAAGCATAAAAGCAAAATTTGGGCAAAACTTAAAACAGGAAGTTAGAGAACAAATAATCAGAGATTTGACTAATAGAGGCACTTTATTAGATCAAGAAACTATTGAAATGATGCGCTATTTTAGCCCCCAACCTTGAGGTTTGTTAGTGATTTAAAATTAATAGGCTAAAGGCTATGACTACCATTCCTAGAATTAATCCATATAAGCTATCGTGTGCTTCTCCATAGTTTTTTGAAGCAGGAAGTAATTCATCTAGTGAGATAAATACCATAATTCCAGCTACAAAGGCAAAAGTAATTGCTAAAGTTAAATCTCCCATAAAAGGTAATAGAAATAATGCGCCAATGATTGCTCCTAAGGGTTCTGCAAGTCCAGAAATAGCAGAGTAATAGAAAGCTTTCTTTTTGTTGCCTGTGGCGTGATAAATAGGTAGGGAAACCGCCATACCTTCAGGAATGTTGTGAATGGCAATGGCAAGTGCGATGATAATACCAAATGAAAGATTATCTAAGCTTGAAGCAAAGACTGCAAAGCCTTCTGGAAAATTATGTATTCCAATGGCAATGGCTGTTAAAATCCCCATGTGTTTAAGTTTTAAAGTTTCTCTTTGTGAGATTCCAGGGTGATAGCTTGGTTTTTGTTTGCCACTAGGAATGGGGCAAATTTTTAACTCTAATAACTCATCATTATCTTTAGGATTGTGTGGATTAAGTTCTTTTGGGATTAGTTTATCGATAAGTAGGCTGATTAATAAGCCTCCAAAAAAACACAATAAACCTATTATTTCGCCAAAATCTTTAGAATAGGTTTTGAAATCTAGCAATGAAGAGGGTAGAATCTCTACAAAAGCAATATAAATCATAACTCCCGCAGAAAAACCCAGCCCAAAAGATAAAAATCGAGTATTATTTGCATATGAAAAGAAAGCAATTAAAGCTCCAATTGCACTTGAGGCACCTGCAAAAAATGTTAACATAATGGCATAAAAAACCTGCCAAGATAAAATTTCCATAATTAATTCCTTTAATAAAAACCAAATTGTAGCACTTTTTGTATTAATAAGATAAAGAGAACAATATTAACAATATAATTGTATTTTTTTAATGATTTAAAAGTAAATAGTTTATTTTTCTTTATGATATATAAAATGTTACAATATGTAATTATAAAATAAATAATGCAAATTATAAGAATCTAGTTTAAGTGCAAGTTTTATTTAAAGCATCGTGTTATAATCCTGTTAGTTGGCTTATTTTAATTGAGGCTGTGAGTGAGATATTGATATAAGTAAGCCATTAGATTCTTTTTAAAATAAGATAATAATTTTTAAGGAGATATTTCATGAAACACAAAGCTTTTGCATTCTTATCTCTCTTAACTCTGCTTTATTCTCAAGGCAATCAAGTTACAATACAATATGCTAATTCTCCCCTAGCAAATCCTACGCAAATTGATTACACTGATTTTAGGCAAAGATTCGCTTTTAAATAATAGCGATATTGCAAAGAGTTTGCAACAGATTCCTGGGTTTTCAGTCGCTAAAAAAGCGGAGGTGGAACAGAAGCGTTTTTTTTTGATCGCTTGGTGGAGGTAGATTGCCAATTGTCGTAAATGGAGGGACTTTATTAGGAGGTTGTGGTGGTAGAATAGATACGACTTTAACCTATGTGTTCCCGCAAAATTATAATTCTATTACCATTATAAAAGGTCCTCAAGATGTAAGATATGGATCTTTGATTACTGGGGAATGCTTTTTGATAGAGAGATTCTAACACTTCAAAAACCAAGTTTTAGCGGTGGGGTGGATGCGCTTTATGGAAGTTTTGGAAGGGTTGATGCTAATGCGCATTTAATAGGTGGAAATGAACTAGGTAGTTTGCAAGCTATCTACTCAAACTATAGAAGCGATGACTATAAAAGTGGCAGGGGAGATAGGGTGCATTCTGCATACAAGAGACAATCTGGGATTTTTGTTGGCGCTTTAACTCCTAGCCCTGATTTAAAGCTAGAACTTAGTTTTGATATTGGCAGGGGAGAAGCTGCTTATGCAGATAGGACAATGGATGCGAGAACTTTTGATAGGGAGTCTTATCAAGCACATCTTGTTAAATTTTTCAATGATGATAAGCTGGATTTTCATATTTATCATCACGAGATTGATCATATTATGGATAATTTTAGCCTAACTAATGGTGTTCCAAAAACAGGAAATAAATATCAAATTAGCAATCCCAATAGGACAAATACGGGCGGAAGATTAGAATATCAAAAAAAGTTTAATCTCTCTAAGATTTACTTTGGTGGAAATTATAATTTAGATAAGCACAAATCTAGGGCTATTGCGAATCAAAATAGCACACAAGAAGCAGAAATGATTCTAAATAGCCCTTATGCGCCTAATTATACTTTTAAAAGTTATGGGGTTTTTTCGCAAATAGAAACCTTTACTTCATCTAATATGGGATATTTTGCAGGTATAAGGGGCGATAGGGTGGATATGACAGCCCACAAGCTAGATACTTCTAATACAAAATATGCCTTGAGTGGCTTTGGAAGAGCTGAAAAATATTTGGGCGATTACACGCTTTATGCAGGTTTGGGTTATGCACAAAGGATTCCTGATTTCTGGGAAGTTTCTAAGGGAAATGGCTTGAATCTAAAAAAAGAAAAAAACACACAATTAGATTTGGGGGCAACTTATCACAAAGAGCAGCTTAACTTTAGTATGTCTAACTATGTTTCTTGTATTTAAGATTATATTATGTTAAATTACAATACAGCTACCACTACAGGCTTTAACACTGATACGTTATTATTGGGTGGAGAAGCAGAGATTTCTTATGAATTTTTGCCTAATACATTTGCATTAGCTCAAATGAGCTATACCTATGGACAAGACACAAAAGAAAATAGACCACTAGCACAAATTGCACCCTTGCAAACACTTTTTGCATTAAAATATGATGACAATAAATATTTTATCAAAGGTGAAATCATTGCACATGCAAAACAAACTAGAAGTTTAGAAGGCTATGGTAATGTAGTGGGTCAAGATTTTGGTGATTCAAGTGGATTTGGCATTATAAACTTTTATGTGGGTTACACTTATAATAATCTCAAACTTTTTGCAGGAGTTGAAAATCTCACGGATAAACTCTATAGCTACCACCTCTCTAAAAATAGCATTGATCTGAGTGTAGCAGACAATCCTGTTAGTTCTAGAATTTATGAAATGGGAAGAAACTTTTGGGTAAGAGTCAAAATAGACTTTTAAGATTCATGAAAATGGTAAATTTTTATTTAGTGGAATTTAAATTTGCTTTTTTAAGAAAAAATAAATATAATTTCAATCGCCCTTTTTGAGACTTGTGCAATGAATCTTTTGGATAATGCTTCAGGGTGGGAACACAGCAGAGCCTTCAAAAAATTTATGTGCCGCAAGTATCTTAAGAAGGGTTTTAAAACTTCAAAAATTTTTACTTCTTTAACCCTTTTATTAATATTCTTTTTTTATAATACTGAAATTTTTTATTGTGGAGAAATTGATGGATAGTATTCCTACTTTACAAGAGGCTTTGAAGCTTGATAGAGATGGTATTAAAGAATTAAAAGAAAAATTAAAAAAGAAAATTCAAGAAAGCAATTTGAATGCGTATGTTGGAGAATTGCAAGATTATCAAGAGGATTTTTTGCCTATTGCAATTAAAGATAACATAAATGTAAAAAATTGGGAGATTACTTGTGCAAGTAAGATATTAAAGGGTTATATTGCCCCTTATAATGCTACAGCAGTGGAAAATCTTTTAAGCCACAAAATGGCACCTTTTGGGCGTACTAATATGGATGAGTTTGCTATGGGAAGCACGACAGCAAGTAGCTGTTATGGTAAGACGCTCAATCCTAAAAATCTCAATAAAGTTCCCGGCGGTAGTAGCGGTGGAAGTGCAGCGGCTGTTGCTGGCGGAATCGCAATTGCCGCATTAGGCAGTGATACAGGTGGTAGTATCCGCCAACCTGCTAGTTTTTGTGGTTGTGTTGGATTAAAACCTACTTATGGTAGGGTTAGTCGCTATGGATTGGTAGCATATAGCTCTAGTTTGGATCAAATTGGACCTATTACACAAAATGTAACAGATTGTGCCATACTTTTTGATACAATAAGTGGATATGACAAAATGGATTCTACTTCTGCTAATCTCGCACCTACTAAAACCCATAAGAATCTTAATCCTAATACCAAAATGAAAATTGCTATTTTGCCAAATCTACTAAAAGATGCGGATGCAAATATCCAAAATGCCTATCAAAAAACAATTGATAGATTAAGTAAAGATGGGCATACGATTGTTGAAAAAGAAATGCTTGATACAAGCTATATTATCTCTGCATATTATGTAATTTGCACCGCTGAGGCAAGTTCGAATCTCGCAAGATTTGATGGTGTGCGTTATGGAAATAGGGCAAAAGATGTCAATAATCTTAAAGAATTGTATTTCAAAACGCGTTCTCAAGGGTTTGGCGATGAGGTGAAAAACAGAATCTTGCTTGGCTCATTCGTGCTCAGTAGCGGGTATTATGACGCATATTATATTAAAGCTCAAAAGGTGCGGACTTTGATAGCAAGGCAATATAGCGAGATTTTAAAGGAATGTGATGCAATTTTGTCTCCAGTGGCACCTAGTACAGCTTTTGGATTTGATGAATGCAAGAGTCCTTTGCAGATGTATTTAGAAGATATTTACACTATTGGCGTGAATCTCGCTGGTCTCCCAGCACTTTCTTTGCCTGTAAGCGAAGATGATGGAATGCCTATTGGAATGCAGCTTATCGGAGATTCTTTTGCAGAACAAAAGATTTTAGATTTAGGATTGAATTTGGAAAATTTATGTAAGGAGGATTTATGAAAATTAGAGCGCGTGCATTGACTTTTGAAGATGTTTTGTTGGTTCCAGCTTATTCTGAAATTTTGCCCAAAGAAGTATCATTGCAGACAAAATTTAGCAAAAATATTACTTTAAACTCTCCTTTGGTTTCTGCGGCAATGGATACAGTTACGGAATATCGCACTGCCATTGCTATGGCAAGGGTTGGCGGGATTGGGATTATTCATAAAAATATGGATATTAATTCTCAAGTAGCACAAATCAAGAAGGTTAAAAAAAGCGAAAGTGGTGTGATTATTGATCCGATATTCATTAGTCCTGAAGCGACTTTGATGCAGGCAAAAGCAATCACAGATAATTATAAAATTTCTGGTGTGCCTGTGGTTGATGATAGTGGAAGTTTGATTGGGATTTTGACTAATAGGGATATGCGTTTTGAGACGGATTTAAATCGTTTGGTTAAAGAAGTGATGACAAAAGCACCTTTGATTACTGCACAAGTTGGTACAAGCCTAGAGGAAGCACGCAATATTATGAATAAGCATAAAATTGAGAAATTGCCTATCGTGAATGAAAAGGGAATTTTAAAAGGGCTTATCACAATTAAAGATATTCAAAAAAGGATTGAATATCCGCATTCAAATAAAGATGATTTTGGTAGATTGCGCGTTGGTGCTGCTATTGGCGTATTTCAATATGATAGGGCTAAGGCATTGGTGGATGCGGGGGTAGATGTTTTGGTGTTGGATTCTGCACATGGGCATAGTCGGGGGATATTAGAAACCATTAAAGAAATTAAAAAGCATTTGGTGGTAGATATTGTCGCTGGAAATGTTGCCACAAAAGAAGGGGCTAAGGCATTGATTGAAGCTGGGGCTGATGGTGTAAAAGTGGGTATTGGTCCGGGAAGTATTTGCACTACTAGAATTGTCGCTGGTGTTGGAGTGCCGCAAATTACAGCAATTGCTGATGTAGCAGAAATATGCAATCAAGAAGGGATTCCGCTTATTGCCGATGGAGGTATTAAGTATTCAGGGGATATTGCAAAAGCACTTGCAGCAGGTGCAAGTAGCGTGATGATAGGAAGTATGCTTGCAGGGACAGAGGAATCACCGGGAGAGACAATCATCTATCAAGGTAGGCAGTATAAAAGCTATCGTGGAATGGGTAGTTTGGGGGCTATGAATAAGGGAAGTGCAGATAGATATTTCCAAGAAGGTACAGCACAAGAAAAGCTTGTCCCAGAAGGAATAGAGGGCAGGGTGCCTTATAGAGGCAAGATTGCAGATGTAATTCACCAAATGCTTGGGGGATTGCGTTCTTCAATGGGATATTTGGGGTCAAAAGATATTCCTACTTTGTGGGAAAAAGCGGAGTTTGTAGAGATTACGCAAAGTGGTTTGAGGGAATCTCATGTGCATGATGTGATGATTACCAAAGAAGCCCCAAATTATCATATTAGCAATTAATGATTTTCTAAGGGCAAAATTGATTTTGGAAGTTATGACTATTTTAGCATAAATAAAATAGTTATAGGCTTCTTCCTTTGAATGCCGCACTTTATAAGAAGCAATGAGCTTCAAGATTTAAGATTAAATGGAGCATTAGTAAAATTATCTATTTAGTAATTTTTCTGTGTCAATTTTAAAGTCAAAAAACTCTGAAATTATGCCAGAATTTCCGATAGTTGTAAATTGTGAAGCTGCGGCATTGTAGTTGTTTTCTTGTAGGTATAAAATTCCATTAGCGATTCTTGTTTCATAATTGGTTGGCGCTTCGAGTTTGGAGAGTTGCAAAAGTGTGGCGGCATTTTCTGTATGTCCTGCACCAACTGCTGCAACTGCTGCTAAAAAGAGAGTTTGAGTATCTTGCTCTTTAAAATCATCAATAAGGCTATTATAAAGCGTGAAAGATTTTTCGAATTCTTGCAAGTAGATATAAGTTAGGGCAAGTGCTTGAATCACGCCTCGCACATCTTTTTGTTCGGTAATTAGGCGATTGTCCAAATCCTTTTGCACATAGTGCAAAGAGCCGATGATATAGGCAATCTCAATATATATTTCTCTTACAACCGCTGCACCATAATAAATGGGTTCTTTATTGATGGAGGAGTTTTGATAATAGCTTTGTAGCTTCAAAGAAAGACTTTTTGGGTCGTCTTTATAATTGAGAGCTAAAAGTTCTAAGAGATTGCTTAAAGGGTCATTTGGAAGTAGGGATTTTAAGCTACTAGCAGAGCTAATAAGTAGGCTTTGGTTTTGAAGTAGGATACTTTGGGTGAAGTTTAGCGCATAATAAATTGCAATATTGCTTTTTTGGGTTTCTAGGAATTCTAGTGGCATAGGTGTGCCATTATGCACAAAATTAAGCAATGCACGGATAAAATCTTTTTCTTCTTTGGTGCCTTTTAGATTGATAATTTCTTGGTTGATTTCATTGTTTAATCGCGTAGAATCTCGGTATGTAAGCTGGGAAGTGATAAGTGCAAAAATGCCTGCTTGTAAATCTTGGGGATTGAGATGAAAAGCGCGGATAAAGTGTTGATAAGAATGGTCAAAATCTCCCATTTGTGCATAATTTAATCCTAAATTGTAGTGCAAAATAGAGTGGTTGGGATAATCAGTAATTGCAGTGGTTAATAGTTTATTGGCATTTCGGATATTTCCATTGAGTGTTTCTAAAATAGCATTGGCGATATTTTTATTGACTTTGGAGATGGTTTGCCCTCGGAGTAGAATCTCTTTGGCTTCTTGGAGATTTTCAATGTGAATATTGATCCCACCTTCTTGAATGATATTGAAAGCTTCTTTTGCATCAAAAACTTTATAGGGAGCAAAATAAAAGAGAATTTTATAGGAATTAAGCTTTAAGCCATTGAAATTATCCCAAAAACGCTTTTGAGCAATATTGACATCAAAGAAATCTTTTTTGAGGGAAATTTTGATAGGATAGGGATTTTGATTGATTGATTCTTTGTCATTGGCGTATTTATTGAGGATTTTTGAAGCATCTGCAAATCTTGAAAGCTGAAGCTTCATAAGAAGTAATGCCATTTCTTTGTCTAATGAAGTTCCGAGTGCTTCTATGCTTTGTGTGATGAGGCTATGGGCTTTGGAGTAATCCCCGATTCTTGCATAAAGTAGGGCAAGGTTGAACCAAGTGTTTGGATTTTTGGAGTTTTTTTCGAGTATTTCTATTGCTTTGTAATCATCGTTGAAATAGGTGTATAAAGAAGAAAGTAAATAATTATTTTGTTCTTGATAATAAGTAGAGCTTTGGTGTGTGAGTGGGGAGAAAGCCTCAAAGTAATTGCCTTTGTAATAGTGTGTGAGTGCATAAAGATAAGAATAAAGCGGAAGATTCCCAGAATAGGGGAGATAAGTTTCTGCCAAATCTAAATAATATTTGTATTTTAAGGGCTGATTGAGATAAAGGGAGCATACAGCAGCATTAAGAGAGCTAATTACTCGATCTTCCCCCAAATCAATGGCTTTTTGAAAGGATTGCAAAGCATTTTCATAGGACTTTTCTTCCATTTGTGCAACCCCTAAATTATAGTTGGATAATCCTTCTGAATAGCTTGAAATTTTTTCGTATAAGTCTAATGCTTCTTTTTTGTTTCCGCTAGAATATAAAAAATTAGCTTTTTTGAGCCAAGCTTCTAGGTTTTCAGCATTAGTAATAATATCTCCACCTCTTTGGATAGAAAACTTTGGTGGTAGGATTTTGGATTCTTGTTGTGTGTTGGTTGTAGGCTCTTGTGAGAGAAATTGTCCAAGTAAGAATATAAAGAAAATGATAAGAAAACCAAGTAACAAAGCAAGGGCAATAGCTAGTTTTTTGCGTTCTTTAAAGAAGAGTTGAATTTTTTCAAATTTGCTAAGTTGCTTTGGTTTTTTTTCTTTTTTTAAAATGTCTTGTAAGATGTCAAAACCATCATCAAGGCGTATAATCTGCTTATCATCTTCTTGGAGAGCCATTTTGTTACCTTAAGTAAGGTTGTAAAACGCTGGGAATCTCGATACTTCCATCTTCTTGCTGGTAATTTTCCATAATTGCAACAAGTGTTCTTCCAACAGCTAGGCTAGAGCCATTTAGGGTATGAACTAAATGATTTTTTTTGTTGGCATCTTTGTATCGGATTTTTGCACGTCTGGCTTGAAAATCTCTCGTGTTTGATATAGAGCTAATTTCGCGATAGCAGTTTTGCCCAGGAAGCCAAACTTCAATATCAATGGTATTGCTTGCACTAAAGCCCAAATCCCCCCCACAAAGCTGGATTAGTCGGTGTGGTAATCCTAGTGAAGTGAGCAATGCAGAAGCACAAGCCACCATTCTTTCTTGCATCATCTCGCTTTCTTGCGGAGTTGTAATTGCTACAAGCTCTACTTTATCAAATTGATGCTGACGAATAATGCCTCTTGTATCTCTCCCAGCACTTCCTGCTTCTTTTCTAAAGCAAGGCGTGTAAGCAGTCATCATTAATGGCAGTTCTTCTTCTTGCAAAATCTCATTGTTATGAAGGTTAGTAAGTGTAACTTCTGCGGTGGGAATCAAATAAAGCTCATGCCCCCTTTTTGCTTCTTTGGAATCTTGTGATTCTTCATCGTCAAAATCTGAAATTTTAAAAAGGTCATTTTCAAATTTTGGTAATTGTCCTGTTCCAAAAAGCATCTGTGAATTAACAATCACGGGAGTTCCAACCTCGCTAAAGCCTCTTTGGGTATTAAAATCCAACATATAATTAATTAAAGCGCGTTCTAGTTTTGCGCCCATACCCATAAAAACACTAAAGCGACTTTTGGCAAGTTTTACTCCGCGTTCAAAGTCAATCCAACCATTTTTTTCTGCAAGTTCCCAATGTTCTTTTGGGCTAAAAGAAAAGGTTTTAGGTTCAAGAATCTTTTTGATTTCTACATTGTCATTCTCATCTTTGCCAAAAGGAGTTTTAGAATCCGGGATATTTGGTATTATATAGGATAGCTCTTGTAGTTTTTCTTCCCACATTTGAGATTCTTGGGTATAGAGGGAAATTTCTGCTTTAAGCAAATCGCATTCTTTTTTAAGCTCTTGAATGTCTTTACCCTCTTGTTTATATTGCGCAAAAAGTTTTGTTTTGCTATTTTGTAGTGCTTGTTTTTCTTCTAATGCAATTTTTTTCTGCTTATAATTAAGGTGTGTTTGGCGAAGAGTTTCTAAAAAAACTTCATCGATATTGCGTTTTGAGAGCCCTTGAACTACATTTTCAAAATCATTAACTAAAAGCTTCAAATCTATCATAATTTTTCCTAAAAATAATTTGATTGATTCTATACTAAAGCTTGTTAAAAACAGCATAAAATTATTATTTGTATTCTTAAAAATTTTTCAAAAATGGTGGTATAATTTTGAATTATTTAGCAATAACATTGAAATATAAGGAATGAAAGTTGGGAAGTGTGGGAAGTTTCGCGTTGGTTTTTGGGATTATTATAGCCATTTCTTTGTTGATTGTTCTTGCGACAATTATTTCTGTGATGAGAAGTGGCAATAAATTAACTTCTTTTGAGAAAAAGATTCTAGTATTTGTGGCAATGGCACTTTGTTTTTTTGTGATTGTTTTGTATATTGCCTCGAATTTTTCACTCTTTTTAGCTTGGATTTCTTAGATTTTGTGTTTTCTCCAAATTCCCATTTGAAAAATTTTCCAATATACAAAAGCACGCAAAAAAGTCTCTAAACAGATACAAATATAAATATAAATAATGGGGTAACCAAGTTTTGCAAAAAAATAGCAAGGAATTACCCGAAGTCCCCAAATCATAATAGAATTAACAATCAATGTAATTTTGGTGATTCCAGCACCTCTTAAAGCCCCATCTAAAATACAAATAAATGCAAAAGCAATTTGTGAGATACCAATGGGGATAAGGTATTTTGCACTAGCAATTATAGTTTGTAAATCTTTGCTAAAAAAGCTTGAAAGAAAAGGGGCAAAAGCACTCATAATAAAGCCAACAATCCCCATAAAAATACCGCCAAGCAAGAGAGTATTTAAGGTGCTATATCTTGCTTCAAGTGGTTTTTTAGCACCCAGATTTTGCCCCATTAAAGCCATTGCAGCAATCATAAATCCAAATCCCGGCATAAATGCAAAACCTTCAATTCTTGTAGCAATTTGATAGCCTGCTAAATCATAAGTGCCATAAAGTGCTATAAATTTGGTCATTAAAATAATGGAAAAAAGAGTAAAAAGCCTCTCGCAACCTGAAGGGATTCCCACCATAAAAGCACGCTTGATATAATTGAAATTAATTTTACCTTTAAGTGAGATGGGAGATTTTTTGTACAGCAAAAGGCACAAGAATAATGCTAGAGTTTCTGCAAAATTGACAATAAGTGTCGCAATGGCAGCACCAATGATTTCAAAACTTGGAATAAAGAAAAAACCAAAAATAAAAATATATTTTAAAGCGGGATTAAAAAGAGTAATGAATATTTTTATAAAAAAAGGGATTTTTGTAGCCCCAGCGGCAGAAAATGCAGAAATGCTAACTTGTTTTATCAAAAGCAAAGGGATAGAAAAAAGCGTAATCGCCAAGTAAGAATGACCTATTTGTCTTGCTTCATCTGAGATTCCAACCCAGCTAAAAAAATAATCAAATCCCAAAAAAGCTAAAATTAACAAAGGAATAGAAAAACAAAAAGCTGCAAAAGTAAGACTCAAAACAACTTCATCGGCACTTTTTCTATCCTTAGCACCCAAAAAGCGAGAAACCAACGCACTATTCCCTACAAATATAATTGTGGTAAAAGCAAAGATTAGCATAATATAATTAAGGCTAATGCCAACAGCCACAATCGCATTTGCTCCAAAAACTCCAATAAACATTAAATCAATGGATAGATTAATAATATCTAAAAGTGAGTTTAAACCAGAGGGGATTGCAATATTTAAGATTTTTCTACTTCTTTCTTTGGAGTAGAATTTTAAACGATTAAGCACGCGCAACAAGCCTAGCAACTAATGCCAAAGAAGAATCTTTATTGTTTCTTTGGATAAGTTTTTCTTGATAAAAGAGTATTTCTAAATCCAAAAATGATTTTAATAATTCATTTTTGCGTAATAAATGGGAAGAATCTTTTGCAAAAGCATTGAATGCCTCATTATCGCTTTTGATGAATGTTTCAAAGATTAAAAGTCCGCCCTTTTTTAAACCCTCAATCATAAAAGGAAATAATCTACGCTCCAAAAAAAAGCTATTGCAGATTAAATTATAAGTGTGTGGAGGGATTTTGAAGGTGTCTAAATCCTCACAAATGGGATTAATATCAATCTCATTTTGTAGTTTAGAAATTGCATAAGAGGAAATATCAACACTATCTACCACAAAGCCATTGTCTCGCATAAATTTTGAATTTCTTCCCATTCCGCACGCAATATCCAAGGCTCTCCCTTTTGGGGCTAGATGAATATTTTCTGTCAATAATTGTAAGGGATTATCTGGGGATGGATTAATCTTGTGCTGTAAATCCCATTTTTCTTTATCTTTAATCATCAAATCGCTTCAAAATACTTTGATAAGAATCGATACGCCTATCACGCAAGAATGGCCAAATCCTTCTCACTTCTTCGGTGCGTTTTTTATCCCATTCAAAATAAATAATTTCCTCATTTTCTACACTGCCAAGTGCTAGAATCTCACCTTGAGCACCAAAGGCAAAGCTAGAACCCCAAAAGCGAATTCCCGCCAAAACCTCACTAGAATCTTTTTCAAAACCAACGCGATTAATTGCTACTACAGGGATTCCATTTGCTATGGCATGTCCTCTTTGGATTGCTATCCAAGCTTCTCTTTGACGCTCTTTTTCATCTTTGGAATCTTCATCAAACCAACCAATGGCGGTGGGATAAATAAGAATTTCTGCCCCTCTTAATGCCATAATCCTTGCTGCTTCAGGATACCATTGATCCCAACAAACCAAGATTCCAAGTTTCCCAAGGCTAGTTTGAATGGGGGTAAAATCTAAATCACCCGGTGTAAAATAGAATTTTTCATAAAATCCAGGATCATCAGGAATGTGCATTTTGCGGTATTTACCGGCAATTTCTCCATTTTTTTCAAAAATAACTGCGGTATTGTGATAAAGTCCGCTTGTGCGTTTTTCAAAAAGTGAGGTTACAAGGACAATATTATTGTTTTTGGCAATTTCGCTAAAATACTCACAATCTTTTTGGAAACTTAAAGCATAATCAAAAAAATCTACATTTTCACTTTGACAAAAATATTCTGTAGTGTGCAGCTCTTGTAGCAACACAAGATTCGCACCATTTTGTGCAGCTTCTTTTATCATTTTTGCACTTGCTTGCATCGTTGCAGCTTTTGTGCCTTTGAAAGCTTGTTGTATGAGTGCTACTTTGATAGGTTGCATTTAGTAATCCTCATCGCTTTCATAGTCATCATCATTGTTTTCATAGTCATCATCGTCATAATTATATTTATCGCTATCTTCATAGCGCGAATCATAGCCATCATACTCTTCTTCTTCAAATTCTTCGCATTCATCTTCATAAGATTTTGTTAGTATTTGCATTTTTACTCCTTTTGTAAAATAATTGAAATAGCTTCGCTTGCAAGACGCAAACCAAAGCTCCCAGTAACTCCGCTAAAACTCCCTAGTTCTTTGCATTTTGGAATTTCTGGGCTAAAGACTGCCAAAAAATCTCCCTTGAAACCTTGTTTTTTAAGCCCTTCTCGGAATTTTCTAGCAAACTTATCCCCATAAGTTTTCCAAATGCTTGCACTTTGGATTTGTGAGGGGTCGAGTTTTTTGGCACTTCCTGTGGAAGAAAGTAAAATAGGGTAATTGTTTTGTTTTTTGGTATGATTAGCAATCTTTAGTGCAAGGGCAATTTTTGCATCAATATCATCAATTGCATCAATAACAATATCAAAAGAGCTAAAATCAAAATCATTCAAAAAATCTTTTGTAATTTTGGTTTCTATGGCTTCTATATTTGGGTATTTTTTGGACAGCACTTGCACCTTTTTTTGTCCCAATCCCTCAAAAGAGCCAATTTGTCGATTCTGATTAGTTTCATCAAAGCTATCATAATCAATAATGCAGATTCTTCCAATTCCTGTGCGATAGAGACAATCCAAAGCAAATCCGCCTACACCGCCTACACCCAATAAAAGTACATTAGCCTTTTGGAGTTTTTTAAATCCCTCTTCTTTGAAGAGTAGAAGTGTCCTAGCAAAGCGTTTATCACTCATTGTAAAATCCAATTTTGTAAGTTTTCTAGGCGATTTCTAGCGGTAAAATCTAAGCTAATGGGAGTGATGGAGACAAAATTATTCATAATAGCATTGAAATCTGAGGTTTCTCCATTGTTGCGTTCTTCCCAATTTAGGGGGTGGAGACCAAGCCAATAATATTCTTCTCCACGCGGATTTCTATGTAAATGTGCATCATTTCCATAAACTCTAATGCCAAGTTCTGTAATTTTAATGCCATTGCATTGTTCTTTTGGAATTTGTGGGATATTGACATTGAGGAATTCACGCTCACCAAGAGGAAACCCCTTATCTAAGACTTTTTTTGCTAAATGATGAATTGTATCTTTGGCAAGGGAAAAATCAAATCCAAAATAATCCTTATCTTGCAAAACTTGTGAAATAGCAATAGAAGGGATTCCATGCAAAACGCCCTCCATTGCAGCACTTGCTGTGCCTGAATAGCTGACATCTTCCCCCATATTGGAGCCGATATTAATGCCGCTTACTATTAAATCTGGTTTGAAGTTTTCTTCATAAAGGGCATGGAGTGAAAGATAAATGCAATCAGTGGGGCTACCATCATCTAATTTATAAAAATCATCATCAAGCTTGATGAATCTAAGAGGGCGTGTGAGTGTCATACCATGCCCACAAGCAGATTTTTCATTAGCAGGAGCAACAATGACAATATGCCCCAAAGGCATTAAAGCTTCTTTGAGTGCTAAAAGCCCGGGAGATTGATATCCATCATCATTAGTTATTAAGATTCTTTTCATTCAATCGCCTTAGAAAGTGAAATATTTACTCAAAAGAATTTCTAAATTTCGTTGAGCTTTTGGGGTTAGGGAATGGAGCTGTTTTTGGATAGAAATTTGAAGTTTTTTGGCTTCAATTTGAGCGGATTTTAGACCCAAAAGATTAACATAACTATTTTTTTGCAAATCATTGTGTGTAGTTTTCCCTGCTTCTTTGGAGCTTTGTGTGGCATCAATAATATCATCACGAATTTGGAAAAATAGCCCCAAATCCAATCCTATTTTATAAAGTGTTTTACAAGTTGTTTTATCGCATTTAGCAATAATACCGCCCATTTGCAAGGAAGCGGCAATAAGTTTGGCGGTTTTGTTTAAATGGATTGTGCGTAAATCTTTTAGGGGTAAAGTTTGTTTTTCAAAATAGCAATCTAAAGCTTGCCCTAAAACCATTCCATAAATTCCGCCATTATAGCTTAGAAGCTTAATGAGTTTGTTTTTGATTTTTGGTTTAAGTTTGGAAGTGGCAATACAATAAAAACTATGTGTATTTAAAGCATCTCCAATCAAAATTGCTCCACATTCATCGTATTTGCAATGTAATGTTTGCGCTCCTCTTCTTAAGTCCGCATTATCCATCGCAGGAAGATCATCGTGGATTAGTGAGTAGGTGTGTAAAATCTCTAATGCAAGTGCACTAGAAAATGCTTTTTGAATAGATTTTGGCTTGTAAGCATCGACTATGCTTAAAAGTAATTTTGGACGGAATCGTTTCCCGCCATTTTCAACCATTTCCCATAAGGCTTTTTCAAAATAAGGATGAAAACTAGGCACTTTTGGTGCTTGTGAAATGAGGTAGGTTTCAAATTCACCAAAAATAGATTGTAGGTTTTTCCTCATTGCTTGCCTTTTGTTGATTTACTTCAATGAAAAATTGAAAATCTTTGCGTGAAATTAACCATTTTTGTCGCATATTAGTATAATCCCCCAAAAAGCGGATAATAGAATTATATCCGTAGGGGACATTATTTTGGTTGATTTTTAAAACTTTATCACCAACTTGCAATAATTCAAAGCCATTTTTGGCATTAGGAGAGACAGAAGTAATGGTAAAATCATCAGAGATTTCAATTCCAATACGCCATAAAAAATCCTCTTTTAATAGCATTCCCCCATGTCTTTTATCAACCTTTACAGAAATATTATGAATAATTCCATCGCGTTGTATTCTAACTGGAATGGTAGAGCCTTCTTTCAAATCAAATACTACGCGGTTAAATTGACTGACATTAGGGATAGCTTCTCCATTAACCATCATTATAATATCGCCATATTTAAACGGATTGTTTTCAAAAAACGGATCAATGAGGCTAACTTCCACTCTATCTTCTTGATTTTGGATTACTCTAATACCAATATCTCCGTAATAAATGGGATTGTTAATGAATCTATCTAGATATTTTTTGTCAATAAATTGATTGTTGCCTATACCAATCCCATAGATGTGTTCGCAGATAGTGCTAATAAGACTATTTGGAAAGGTGGGTGTATTAAGAGAGGCAAAGTCAATAGGGCTTTGCATTTGATTTTTTATTTTCCCACTCACGCTTTTTGTGGGGGTAATACTTGCAATCTCATCTTCTAGCATTTTGCTATCAATTTGCTTTAGAGTTATAGGGGTGAGGTTGGTTTTTGATTCTAATAGATACATACCCACAAAAGGATCATGTTTGAGGATTTTATAGCCCTTTGGGGGATTTTTGGGGGAATAAAAAAACAAAATACTTTTTGATGGGCTAGAATCTTTTTGTAAAGATTGTATGGCTATTCCATAGCTTTGCCCGATTTTTTCCATAGAAAGTGCGGCTTTATTTTGACAAGCAGTGAAATCATAAGCAAAAGTAGAAATTTCAATAAAGAAAAAAATAAAAAATATTCTAAAAATTTTGTGCTTCATTATCTAGCCTTTGAAGGGAAAATTGCCGATATTTCCAAGCATACCCATTGCCATATTTTTGCGATTAGTTTCCACACTTTTATAAACATCATTGATAGCACTTATTAGCAAAATTTGTAGAGATTCTTTGTCTTCTAGCAATGAATCATCAATGCTAATATCGATGATTTCCCCTTCACCATTTGCACTTACATTGATTAAGCCTCCGCCACTTTTTGCACTAAAAGTTAGATTTTTATTTTCTTCTTGTGCATTTTTAAAATTTTCTTGTAATGTTTCTAGTGTTTTTGCTAAATCTTGTGGGTTAAACATTGCTTAAATCCTTTTTGATTTGAATAATTTTATTGTTTTCATCAACAAGCACTACTTTTGGTTCGTAATGCTTCAATTCTTCTTTGGAGAATTGTGCATAAGCCATAATGATGATTTTATCTCCAACTTGCACTTTTCTAGCAGCAGCACCATTGAGGCAAATATCGCCACTTTTGCCTTTGATGACATAAGTTGAAAATCGTTCGCCATTATTAATATTGACAATATCCACTTTTTGCCCCTCTAATAATCCTGCGGCTTCCATTAAGGCATCATCTATCGTGATAGAACCGACATAATTCAAGTTCGCATCGCTTACTCTTGCACGATGAATCTTGCTATAAAGCATTGTAAAATCCAAAATCACTTCCTATGGCATATTGATTTGTTAAATTAAAAAATTGTCTAATTTTAACACATTTTTATTAGTATGAATGCTTTTTGTTTGGATTTTTTTTGTTTTTTGAGCTTTGGATAAAGAATTTTTGGAGTGTGTGAGGGGTATTTACTAAGTTTGGGATAAATAAAAGGGTTTGGAGATTTGAATAAGTGCGCTTAGAAATTGTCCTTTTTGGTTTAGCCAATAATTTTTGTCACAAACAATAATAATTTCTTTTTTTGCACGAGAGAGAGCTACATTGAGGGCAAAAAGGGCTTGTGGATTTCTTGAATCATTGAGGTAATAATTGAGGGTTACAGGAGAGAAGATTACACAATCAAACTCTTGTCCTTGTGAAGAATGAATGGTAAAAACGCATTCTTCATTTCTTAAAGCAGGCATTTTTTGTAAAATTAATTTGCGTTGATTCACAAAAGGTGTGAGGATAGCAAAATTTTTCTTTTCTTGTAAGAATCTTTTTGCAAGATAACAACAAGCATTTGCCTCATCAAGATTGGCATTATTTTCTTGGGAAGTGGTTTGTATAAAATGGCAAAAAAGATTAGTGTGATTGGGTAAGCCTTTGAGATTGTTTTTGTAAATATAAAAATCAAGCAATTTTGCAAGATTGTCTCCATATCGGTGCGTGTAGGTAAGTGTGTAAAATGGATAGTTTGGGGAGTTTATTTGTGTGGTTGGATTGGCTTTGAAAAAGTTAGTTTGGTGTCTGAAAAAAGATTCTAAAAATAAACTAGAATACTGCCAAAACTTAGAAATTTGCCATTTTGGGTTATTTGAATCTTGTTTATTTAATAAGCAAATAGGTTGAAGTTGTTTGTGGTCCCCTAAGAGAGTGATTGGCTTATTAAACATGCAAAGAGGAATAGCTTTGATAAGTGGGCAGAAAGCAGCCTCATCAATAAAAAAATGAGCAAATGGGAGTTCATAAAGTTCATCTCGTCTAAGAAAAGTATCTAAGGTAGCAGCAATCAGTAGAGATTTTTGGATAGCTTTTTTGTAGTTTGGTTTGTTGTTTAGTAGGGGATCGCAATTTTGTGGGAATCTTTGGGCAAAGGTTTGGGTTGGTGTGCCAAGTCTTAAAATGCAAGAAGTATCAATGCCGATATTGTTTAAACTTTCAATGAGTGTGTTTAAAGATTGTTCTAATGCGTTATTTGTGGGGGCAAGTATGGCAACTTTGAGATTGGATTTGAGATAAAAGGCTAGGGCATGCAATAAAACCATTTTGGTTTTTCCACTCCCTGCAACTCCCCAAACATAGCAAAAACTTTTTGAAAAAATGCCCTCTAATGCTTCTAATTGTTCTTGATGGGGTGGGTTTTCTAAATCCTTTAATGCTTGTATATCAGGAGAGATTCTAGGAAGAGTGGTTGGGAAATGTAGAGGTTTAAGAGAGAGATAGAAATTCAAAATATTTTTAACAAGGAATTTTAAGTCCGAAAAAAGCCTAATTTCATTCTTTTTTTCAAAAAGTTGGTTTTTTAGTGATTCTTCTATTTCAAGGCTTAAGATTTTGTGTTTTTCATCATAAAAAGAAGTTTGGATAGAAAGGTTTTCAGAAATTGGAAATTCTTCATCCAAAAAACGCAAAACAAGCCCTTCAAGGCTAAATAGTTTGGAGTATAAAGTAAGTTGCAATCCAAAAATGGTTTTAGAAATGTTTTGAATTTTTATCTCATCATAACCTAGGTTATTTTCTACCAAATAATCATAATAATTTTGTGCGCTTTCTATCAAAAAATCATGAGAATCTTGTGTGAGGTTATTCAGGTTGAATCCCTTGGTATTTAAAATAAGCTGCACAGGCTCCCTCACTGCTTACCATACAGCTTCCTAATGGATTTTGGGGATTGCATGCTTTGCCAAAAAGTTTGCAGTCATAGGGTTTTTTATTGCCCTTTAAAATCTCTCCACACAAGCAATTTTTATGTTCTTCTTTGGGGATTCCACCAAGATAATCTTTGAAGATAATTCCGGCATCAAATTGACTAAATTCATCTTTTAATTTCAAAGAGGAGTGTGGAATCTCTCCAAGCCCACGCCAATAAAAACTATCATCTAAAGTAAAATATTGTTGTATTAATTTTTGTGCTTTGAGATTCCCATCATAGCTTACACTTCGTGCATATTGAGTTTCTACTTTTGGGGTTTTATTGATGATTTGGTGAAGGATTGAAAGTAGGCTTTCTCCAATATCGATAGGTTCAAATCCGCAAATAACGATAGGAATTTGGTATTTTTGCACCAAAGATTCATAGATTTTAGAGCCAGTAATTACACTGACATGAGAGGGTGCTAAAAGAGCGTCAATTTGGCAATTTTTATCACCCAAAATTACCTCTAAAGGCGGTGGGACTAAAATATGGTTGATATGAAAAAAGACATTTTTTAAATCAAGCTCTATTACTTTTTGCAATAAAGCAGCTGTCATTGGAGTGGTTGTTTCGAATCCTATGGCAAAATAAACAATTTTTTTTGTTGGATTATTGTGTGCGATTTTTAGAATATCCAAAGGAGAATATACAAAGATAATTTCTAAGCCTTTTGCTCTTGCTTCTTGTAAGCTTCCATAACTGCCGGGGACTTTTATCATATCTCCAAGTGTAACTAAAATAACATCTTTTTGGGAAGCGATTTTGTAGGCACAATCAATGCGGCTTTTGGACATCACACATACAGGACAGCCCGGTCCATGCACAAATTCAATGTTGTTTGGGAGAAGTTGAGGGAGTGCGTATTTCATAATTGTATGTGTATGCCCTCCGCAAACTTCCATAATTTTTATGGGTTTTTTGAGTTTTTTGCTTAAAGTCTGGATTGCTAAAAAAGTTTCTTTGATTTTTTGTGGATTGCGATAAGTATCAATATATGGATTCATAAAGCCTCTTTTTGATTGTCTAAAATTTGGGAATTATGCCATTTTTTATTTTAAATTATTGCGTTTGAAGTGCTTTTTGGATTAAAAAATCAAAATGTTGGTCATACATAGGATTGAATAATGCAATGGGAATTTCATAGTATTGTTTGTAGAGTTTGTCGGTATTGTGGGTTAGAACTTGTATGTTTAATTCTAATAAATAGCGAGGGAGCATACTAAATGAAGAACGCGGAGAATAATCGCCTTGGCTTTCATTGTAAAAATGTGTGAAATAGTAGCGTATTTCTTGGATATTGGGATTTGGATTTTGGCTAAAAAGGATTTTGAAGCGATTTTCAAAGGTTTTAGGAAAATCTGTAGGAATAATGCTTGTATCTAATTCTTTGGCATAAATGATTTTGGGATAAGGAATGCTTGGATTTGCTGGTGCTATGGTTGGTGATTTGGAACAATTGGATATAAAAAATAAAATAAAACCTAAAATAAAAAATGTTAGAATCTTTTTTAGCATTAGTATCCTTTATGATTCTGCATTTTTTAGTGAAAATGCAATGGATTAAATTTGTATGGTGTTAAGGATTCTAGCATAAAAATTTATGTTTTTAAAGGCGAGATTTTGAATCGTATTTTTGTGGCAAAAAAGCCTTTGTTTGTTTCATCTAATGGATATTTGGGGTTTTTAAAAAGAAGAGATAGAATCAAAAAAGCTGGTTTTAGCGGGATTTTAGATCCTTTTGCATGTGGAACTTTGGTTGTAGCCTATGGGCAATACACTCGACTTTTCCCCTTTTTGCCTAAGAATCCAAAAGTCTATCAAGCTACACTTTGGTTGGGGTTGGAGAGTGATTCTTTGGATATTGAAAATGTTAAAAAGATTCATCACATTCAAAGATTTTCAGAAGGATATTTGGAGGATTTGTTAAAAAAGTTTTGTGGTGAAATTTCTTTTGTTCCTCCAAAATATAGTGCCAAAAAGATTGATGGCAAAAAAGCTTATGAGCTTGCAAGAGCTGGTCAAAAAGTGCAGCTAAAAGAACAAACAATGGAGATTTTTAAGATTGAGTTTTTAAACTATTCTCATCCTTTTTTGAGTTTTAAAGTTTGGGTGAGTGAGGGTAGTTATATCCGCTCTTTGGGTGAATTGATTGCAAAAGAGTTGGGTTGTATGGGCGGGCTTAGTTATCTTGAGCGATTGAGTGAGGGGGGATTGGTTTATGAAAATGAAAAAAACTTGAATCCTTTAGAGATTTTAGGATTGCCAAAGATTCTTGTTGAAAAGAATCAAAGAAATATTTTAGAAGAAAAGGTCAAAAATGGCAAGAAAATTACACAAGAAGAATTAAAAATCCATAAAGATGGAAAATATATAGTGCAATTTGAAGATTTTTTTTCTATAATTTCAAAACAAGAACGAGAGATACAATATTTAGCAAATAGGATTCCTTTATGTTGATTTTATCAAGAAAAGAAAATGAAAGTGTTACAATCGGTGATGATATTACTATAAAGATTATTGGTATTGATAAGGGCAGTGTGAAAATTGGTTTTGAAGCACCGCCACATTTGTTGATTTTGAGGGAAGAGTTGAAGATGGCTATTTTGGAAGAGAATAGAAAATCTCTTTCGCACAAAGAGGATAATCTCAATCAGTTAGTTGGTGCAAAAAAGAAAATCTAAATGATAAAATCTTATGCAAAAATCAATATTTTTTTGAAAATTACAGGAAGAATGTTATTTGAAAATGTGAATTATCACACTCTTTTGTCGCGGTTTATGCTGGTTAAAAGTTTGTTTGATGAAATAGAAATCACAGAGGGAAGCGGTGGATTTGAGGTTTATGGTGATTTTGATTGTCCTATGGAGAAAAATACGATATTTAGGGCTTTTATAGAAATTTTGCCTTTTTTGGATAAAGAGAAACAAAAATATCTTAGCAATCTTAAGGTTGAAGTAAAAAAGAGAATCCCAAGTGGTGGAGGGCTTGGTGGTGGAAGTTCAAATGCTGCAAGTTTTTTATTGTGGGTTAATAAGCAATTAGAATTAAAATGGGATTTTAAAAAAATGTGTGAAATAGGGCAGAAGGTTGGCAGTGATGTTCCATTTTTTTTAAGTGAATATGAAATAGCAGATGTAAGTGGGCGTGGAGAGAATATCCAGCAAAGCAAAGAAAAGTCTTTTGAAGTGCAAATTGTCCATCCAAAAATCCATTGTGATACAGCCAAAGTTTATCAAGCGTATGCAAAAGAATTTTATGCACCAACGCAGATGAATTGGTTTGGATTTAGCAATGAGGCAATCCTCAAACAATCACCTTATGAAAATAATGATTTATTAAAACCTGTTTTGAAACTTTATCCAAGTTTGCTTGAATATCCCAAAAATGGATATTTTTTAAGCGGTAGTGGCAGCTGCTTTTGGAAAATTAGAGAGTAAAATGAAAATAATTGCAACTAACAAAAAAGCTTTGTATGATTTTTTTATTTTGGAAAAATATGAAGCAGGAATCGAGCTTGTAGGAAGTGAAGTGAAATCTATTCGTGCTGGAAGGGTGAATCTTAAAGATAGTTTTGTAAAAATTGTAAATGGAGAGGCTTTTTTGTTCCAAGCTCATATTTCGGTACTAGATACAACTAACCGCTATTATAAACCAGATGAAAAGCGTCCTAGAAAATTACTTTTGCATAGGAAAGAGATTGATAAGCTTTTTGGCAAGAGTCAAGTGGGAGGAATGAGCATTGTAGCATTGAAATTGTATTTTAATAAACGCAATAAGGCAAAATTGGAAATTGCTTTGGCAAAGGGCAAGAATCTGCACGATAAGCGTGAATCTTTGAAAGAAAAAATACAAAATAGAGAAATCGCACAAACCTTAAAAGAATTTCAAAGAAGATAGGAGGTTATTTTGTTTGGTTTGTCTTTAAAAGAAATCGTAGAATACGGAGTTATAGGAATCTTGGTATTGATGAGTATTATTGCGTTGTGGGCTGTCTTTGAGAGATTGCTTTTTTATCGTTATATCAAACTTGTTTTGTATGATAACAAAACCGAATTAGAGATTGAGCTTTCTAAGAATCTAACCTTGATTGCTACAATTGGTTCTAATGCACCTTATGTAGGGCTTTTGGGGACGGTTTTTGGGATTATTATGACATTTGTGCAAATTGGGCAATCAGGAATGGTAGATACAACAAGTATTATGACAGGATTAGCATTGGCATTGCAAGCGACAGCGGGAGGGCTTTTGGTGGCGATTCCTTCTATTATTTTTTATAATCTTTTGATGCGTAAGAGTGAAGTTTTGGTAGCAAAATGGGAAATTTTACAAGAGAAAAAACAAAGCGGGAATTATAGCTTAAAAGAGCTAGAAGAAAACAAAGGCAGATAATGAAGCGTTTTAAAAGAATGGATACAATCAATATTGTTCCTTTTATTGATATTATGCTTGTTTTATTGGTGATTGTATTGACGAGTGCAACTTTTATTGCACAAGGTAAGATACCTATTTCTATCCCTCAAGCAGAGGGTTCAGAAAGTACAAAAGAAAATCTAAAAAGTGTTGAAATTACAATCAATGCCCAAGGGGAATATTTTTTGGATAAAAACCAAATGGATTTAGAAGGGATAAAAAATGCACTTTTGGAAATGCCAAAAGATACACCAATTTTGCTACGCGGAGATCAAAAAAGCTATTTTGAAAAATTTATCGCATTGATTGGTATTTTGAATTCTATTGAACGCGTAAATGTAGATATACAAGTGGAGCAGATGAGATAATGTTTAAAGAGAGCTATGATATATCAACAATTATTTCAGCAATTGTAACATTTTTGTTGATTTTGTTGGTGGTGCGGTTTATATTGTTTTTGGCAAATCGAAAAAAGACACAAATCCAAAAACCAGATTGGCTAGAAGGTGATGAGCGTTTTGAGATAAAAAAGGGGAGAAGAAAAGGAAAATAGAATGGAAAATATTTTGATTAATATAATTTTCACAATCATTATGCTTGGGCTAGCAGTGTGGGATTTTGTGAGTTATGGGAAGCAAAAACATAGAGATTTTAAGTCAATTATTATGAGCACGGGGGTTTTGGGGACTTTTGTGGGGATTTTTGTGGGCTTACAAGATTTTAATGTCAATGAGATTGAAAAATCTGTCCCATTTTTGTTAGAAGGGCTTAAAACTGCGTTTTATACCTCTATTTTGGGAATGTCTTTGGCAATTATATTGGCAATTATTCAAAAGGGTAGAGCTGTTAAGAGTGATTTTGAAAATATGATGGATTATTTTTCATTGCAGGTTTCTAAGCTCGATGAATTAAACAAAATAAAAGATATTGTGGAATATGGCAAGAAAAATTTAGATTTTCAAAGAGAATATTATAATACACAAAAAGATAATTTCTCTAAAATTGAAAATTATTTTCATTTGAGCAATCAAACACTCAAAGAGGCAATGCAACATTTAGCACAGGGAGCTTCTAAAGAGCTTATTAGTGCTTTGGAAGGGGTTATTAGGGATTTTAATAAACGCATTACAGATCAGTTTGGAGATAATTTCAAAGAGCTAAATGCCGCTGTTTCGCAAATGATTTTGTGGCAAAGCAATTACAAAGATTCTATTGTTCAATTAGATGAGAATTTGAAAAACACATTAAAAGTGTTTTGCATCACACAAGAAAGTTTAGAAATGATTGCAAAACGCAATGAGGAAGTGTTAGGAGTTTATAACGCACTTGCACATACTATTGAATCTTCGCGTATAGAAAATGAAAAATTATCTGGATTGCTTGCAGGATTTAAGGATATGCATAAAGATGCAAGTAGTGCTTTGGGGGCAGTGAATGAATTGACACAGGTTTTGCAAGAAGCCCATTTGCAAGCATTAAATCATACTCAAAATAATATGAGTGAGATTAGAGGATTTTTAACACAAACTTTGCAAGAGCATAAAAGCACAACCAAAGAAGTGTTGGCAGAGAATCTCAAAGTGTTGGAAAATGATTATCTGAAGGCTAGCGAAAATTTACTTTCCCTTCAAAAGCAGTTTGAAGAATTTAATTCTCAATACCTCACACAAAACAAAGAAAATTTACAAAATGCCATAAGTGAATTTGAAGAGAGCAATATAGAGCTAAAAAATAGAAATTTAGAAATGATGGGGCAAACTCAAGAAAATATACAAAAGTATTTAGAGAGCATAAAACAAGATTATTTAAATTCTTTGAGTGCTTTAAAAGAAGTTCAACAAGAATCTTTATTGCTTATTGAAGAGCAAGCCAAACAAAGTAATCATATTTTGACGCAACATACAAACAATCTTGAAGTATCACTAAAAGATGTGGGGGCAAATTTGGAAGAAATGAGTGCTAAAGTTGCTACAAATCTCACAAAAAATTCTGAAACATTAGAGCAGCATATGACAAATGCGGTTTTGAATTTTGATGCTTTGCTGGGTAATACTACAAAGACTTTGCAAGAAAATCTTCAAGAATCTAAAAATACTCTAGTGGCATTGTCAAAAGAGATTGAAGATGCAATGTCGGTAGTAACAAAAAGTTTGGATTCTCTTTTGAATGATACTGCTAATTCTTTGAGTAAAAGCACGCAAAATATCGAAGAATCTTTGGTTTTTGCTAATCAAACCATTAGCGATAGCTTCTCTCAAACAGCACAAGAAATCGGCAAAAGTGTCCATAATCTCTTAGAATATAACCAAAAAAATTCTCAAGAAATGCAAGAAATTATGAAAAAGAATGTTGCTACAATGGACGCAAATCTCACACAAATGACTCAAAATATACAAAAATATTACCAAGAAATTCAAGATAAAATGCGTGCGAGTTTTGGGGAATCTTATAAAAATGCCATAGAATCATTTGGAGCTTATATCAAAAATTCTACTAACGCTTATCAAAAACAACTTGTTAAATTTTCGCAAAATAATCTTGAAGTGATTTTGAAAAATCATTCTCAATCTTTGGAAAGCCACGAAAAAATACATGCAAATTTACAGCAAACTTTAATGGGAATTGTAGAAAGCTTTAATGCAGAAAGCAAGCAAGTTATTGTGAGTGCTAAGAAGTTTTCACAAGAATTGTTGAGCGCTTCAGGAGAGCAGTTAAAGGAGCATTCATCAGAAGTGATTAAGCAATATAGTCAATTAGAGCTAAAAATTAAAGATTCTTTGCAAGAAATGGCACAACATTATTTGGGTATGCTCTCAACGCTTACTCAACAAAGCATTGAATTGCCAAAGAATGTGAGTGTTGAATTGCTTAATGAGTTTAATAAATTGCAAAAGAATCTTGGAGAGGCTTTGGAGAAAACTTATTTTTCTTTAGAAAGTAGCCATAAGGGGATTGAAGAGATATTAAGAATTATTCAAAGCAATGTTTCTTCTTCGCTCACACAGACTTCTAATCTCAATGAGAATCTTTGTAAATCCTTAGGCGAGCTTGATGGGGCATTGTCCAATATTACTTTAGGTTTTCGTCAAGATTATGAATGGTTTTTGAGGAGAATTAAGGAGCTTATGGGGGCTAGAAATTAATGACAAATAATCTTAATAAAGGCAGTGAGTGGATTAGCATTTCAGATATGATGGCAGGAGTAATGATGATATTTTTGCTCATTGCTGTTGTTTATATGGTGGTTATTAGCAAGGCAGAAAAGAGACTTGCCACTCAAAATGCTGAACTTTTAGAGCTGAATAAGCAAATGAGTGATATTGCAAAAACATACAAAAATTTACAAGCAGAACTTTATGGAGATTTGGTAGCAGAGTTTTCTGGCGATTTGGAAAAGTGGAATGCGGAAATTGATGAGGATAATACGGTGCGTTTTAGGGAGCCAGAAATTTTATTTGATCAAGGCAAAAAAGAAGTAAAATTAAGATTCAAGCAAATTTTAGATGATTTCTTTCCGCGTTATGTTAATATTTTGACACAACCAAAATACAAGGGTGATATTGAGGAAATTAGGATTGAAGGGCATACTTCTACGGAATGGCAAAATGCTAAGAGCTTGGAAGATAGGTATCTTGGTAATGCTGAATTATCACAGGCTAGAGCATTAGAAGTATTAAAATATTGTTTTAATAATACTCAAATCAAAGAGGATAAACAATGGTTGATTGGTGTATTGCGTGCTAATGGATTGTCTTTTGCAAAGCCTCTTGAAAGTGTAGAATTATCTCGCAGGGTGGAATTTCGAGCGATTACTAAAAGCAATCAAAAGATTTTAGAGATTTTAGATGTCAATAAAGAAAAAAATGATAGAGGGTTTTAGTCAATTTGCCAATTAATAGGGCTTTTGTGAAGAGATTCTAAAATCGCGTTGGTTTGAGAGAAATGTCTGCACCCCAAAAATCCGCTTCTTGCCAAAGGTGATGGGTGAGCAGCTTCCAAAATAAAATGCTTGCTAGAATCTATAAGATTTTTTTTGGCTTTTGCATAATTGCCCCAAAGTAAAAAAACGATTCCTTTTTTTTGATTGGAGATTGTTTTGATTACATTATCTGTAAAAGTCTGCCAACCAAAATTTTGGTGAGATGCGGGCTTGTTGTGTTCTACACTCAAAACGCTATTTAGCAACAATACGCCTTGTTTTGCCCATTGGCTTAAGTCTCCATTTTGGCTTGGAGGGATTCCCAAATCGTTTGTGATTTCTTTATAGATATTTTTAAGCGAGGGAGGGAGTGGAATCCCTTTGGGAACACTAAAGGATAATCCCATAGCCTGATATGGATTATGATAAGGGTCTTGACCTAAGATGACTACTTTGAGTGTGTCAAAGGGAGTGAGATTAAAGGCATTGAAAGTCAAGTTTGCTGGAGGGTAAATGGTTTTGCCACTGCTTTTAGCGGCAATATAATTGCGTTTAATCTCCAAAAAGTAAGGTTTAAAAAATTCTTCTTTTAGGGCTTCTTTCCAAGATTCTTCTATTTTTAGTTTATCTAGTGAAATGCTAATGTCTTGCATTATTCAATAATCTTTGGAACGATAAAGAAATTTTCTTCACTATTTGGTGCATATTTTAGGGTATTTGAAGCAATTTCTGATTTGGATTGTGGAATATCTCCCCTCATAGGAAGTTTGGAGTTAATTGGATTAAAAGAAGCAGGAATATCCTCTAAATCTAATTTATTGATATTTTCTACAAAATGCACAATTTCGTTGAGATTGGCTTTTGTGGTTTCTAAGTTATTTGGTTGGATTTCGATACTTGCAAGATTTTGTAGTTTTTTTAAGAGTTCATCATTGATGTTCATTGTATTTCCTTATTGTGATTTAAATAAAGTAGAAATATTTTAGTCGCCTTTTTTGCGATTTTGTCTATTTCTTCTTCACTGGGTGGGATATAGTTTGAATCTAAAAGAGAATCTAATAAATGATGGCTTATAAGAAGATCAACGCAGATTCTTGAAGTCTCTTGTATGTCATCAATATCGACTTTTTCTTTTTTAGCGTAAGTTTCAAGGTATTTACTAAAATAAAAAAGCGTTTTATCAATGCAGGATACTTTGAATGTATCAAGTAATTCAGAATTGTTATAACCTTCAACAAAAATCAAACGATTAAGCGCAATGGCATCTGGCGTAAAGATTTCATTAAGAAGTTTTTTGCCGATTAATATTATAAAATCCTCCAAACTTAATTCTAGACTTTGTGCGTGGGTAAAGATTTTTTCTAAAGAGTAGAAAAAGTCTTGATTTTTTTGCTCAATTACCTCTTGAAAAAGATTTCTTTTGTTGCCAAAGATTTTATAAATAGTCGCCAAAGAACCTTTGGTTTCTTTCACTATCATTTGGAGATTGGTTTTTTCATAGCCATATTTTAGAAAAAATTGATAGGCAATCTCGAGTGTTTTTGAGTATTTTTCTTGATTTTTTTTGGATAGCTTTTCTAATTTCAAGAAATATTCCTTTGCCTTTTGATTTGGGATTAAAAAAATTTTATGTAGAATTTTATAAAAATTTGACTTAATATCAACTGCATTTAAAAAGTTTTGAATTATTATTTTAAAAATATTTTGGTTTGTAATTCTATTTTAGGAGTTGTTTGGTGAGAAAAGAAACAAAAACTTATCGACCCAATGTTGCAGCAATCATACTCTCTCCAAAATATCCATTGACTTGTGAGCTTTTTATAGCAAGTAGGGCGGATATAAAAAATGCGTGGCAATTTCCACAAGGTGGAATTGATAAAACTGAAACACCTAGGGAGGCATTATTTAGAGAACTAAAAGAGGAGATAGGGACAGATAAAGTGGATATTGTCGCAGAATATCCAGAATGGATTAGTTATGATTTTCCTTCCTCAGTAGTTAAAAGAATGTATCCTTATGATGGGCAGATACAAAAATATTTTTTAGTCCGCTTACAAGAAGATGGAGTGATTGATATTAATACAGAAGAGCCAGAGTTTGATAAGTATAAATTTGTAACATTTGAGGATTTATTTAATCATATTACATATTTCAAAAGACCTATTTATAGGCAAGTTTTGGAATATTTTAAAAAGAAAGGTTATTTGTAATGTTGATTGTTCAAAAATATGGTGGGACAAGTGTTGGTGATTGTCAAAGAATCCAAAATGTCGCTAAACGCGTAGTTGAGAGTAAAAAAAGAGGAAATAGTCTTGTAGTTGTAGTTTCTGCAATGAGTGGGGAAACAGATAAATTACTAGGCTATACGAAGTTTTTTTCAAGATTGCCTAAAGAGCGTGAAGTGGATATGGTGCTTAGCGCAGGTGAGAGAATCACTAGTGCTCTTTTGGCTATAGCATTAGAAGAGATGGGTTATAAGGCAATTTCTCTAAGCGGAAGGGGTGCTGGGATTGTCACAGATAAATTCCATACAAAAGCAAGAATTGAGGAGGTTGATACAGCACAATTAAATGAATTGCTTGCCAAAGATTATATTGTTGTGGTGGCAGGTTTTCAAGGTATTACACGAAATGGAGAAGTAACGACATTAGGGCGTGGCGGAAGTGATTTATCAGCAGTAGCTCTTGCAGGAGCATTGCAGGCGGATTTGTGTGAAATTTATACAGATGTTGATGGAGTTTATACAACAGATCCAAGGATTGAACCTAAAGCCAAAAAAATTGATAAAATTAGTTATGATGAAATGCTAGAACTTGCTTCAATGGGAGCGAAAGTTTTGCTTAATCGCTCTGTTGAGATGGCAAAAAAAATGAATGTAAATTTGGTTACAAGAAGTAGCTTTAATCATAACGAAGGAACATTAATTACAAAGGAAGAAGAAATTATGGAACACCCAATTGTTAGTGGAATTGCATTGGATAAAAATCAAGCAAGAGTAAGTATTTGTAATGTTGAAGATAGACCGGGGATTGCAGCGGAGATTTTTGGGGCATTGAGTGAAGCAAATATTAATGTTGATATGATAGTGCAAACAATCGGTAGAGATGGTAAAACAGATTTGGATTTTACAATTCCTGAAGTGGAGCTAGAAAGCACTAAGAGGGTTTTGAAAGCCTTTGAGGGCAGTGTGGAAAGCATCGAGTATGATTCAGATATTGCAAAAGTTTCTATTGTGGGTGTGGGTATGAAATCTCATAGTGGTGTAGCTGCAAAGGCATTCCAAGCTTTAGCAGAAGATAACATTAATATTATGATGATTAGCACAAGTGAGATTAAAATTTCTATGGTAATTCGCTTAAAATATGCAGAATTAGCAATCCGCACCTTGCATAGTGTGTATCAGCTTGATAAATAATGCAAGATATTGTAAGCTGGACTACACAAACATTAAGGCGTGATGAAAGTCGCCTAACTTGGCTTGAGGAAAGAAAATTTGAATGGATACCTTTAATTAAGCGGGTATTGCAAAGAATCTTCAATGGAGAAAGCCTTATTTTGGTGACAGATAAAGATAGAGAGTGGTTTTCAAATTATGTAATTTTTTCTATCAACAAGAGTAGCAATCGTCCTTATGTGCCAATTTTGGGGATTAATGCACTTTTTCCTCAAGTGGATAGAAACTGCAAAGATGAAATTGAGATTTCTTTGATTAATGATTATTTGGACAATATTTTTTCGCAAGGTTATTTTTTTTGGTATGTAGGCAAAAATGATGCATTGAGAGCAAAACTTGCATTGAGCCGTGAAGATTGTTTTTTGTGGATGTTTGATACAGAATTGCAAAATAGTTTTACTCTACAATCAGTAGATTCTTTGGTAGATATTAAGCTTATGCAAATGTATCGTATTTTTAATTTAACCATTGAAGCAGCCATGTTTGGACAAATTTCCTTGGAATAAAATGCAAAAATTAACAACACATATTTTATTAGTTAATAATCCTATTCAAGAGGCTAATGAGTATTATCAGCGTCAAAATCCTCAAAATTGTCGCATCTTTTGTGCTGAGGAATTAAGCATTGAAATATCACGCGAGATTATCGATGAGAGTTATATTGCAGCAGATGGGGAAAAGATAATCTTAATAGCTGCAAATGCTTTTAATATTTATGCTCAAAATGCACTTCTAAAAATACTAGAAGAACCGCCCAAACAAGTTTATTTTATTCTTTTTGCAAAAATGAAATCTCAATTATTGCCAACTATACGCTCAAGAATGCCAATTTTTAACCACACTAATAAAGAAAAAATGCCTAATTTTCCATTGAATGTAGAGACATTAACTTTAAAGGAGATTTATCCTTTTTTAAAAGATAAAGCCAAAGATTATATTTCTAATGCAACTACTCTTAAAACAGAAATACAAAGTTTATATTTGGATTCAATTAATGCAGGATTGCAATTTAATCAAGAAGAAATGCAAATGTTTGAAGAGGCGTTATTGTGGGCAGGTCAGCATGAGAAAGCTTATAATATTTTTTGTGTGTTGCTTTTGATGATTTCTAATAAGAAAAGGCAAAAAATGCAAGGAAATATTCAATAGATTTCATATCATAATTTGGTGGGTAATAGATGAAGATTTTTGTTAAAGCAATTCAAGATTCCACAAAGGAATTAAAGCAAATACAATGCGATGAGATAGGTTATAAAATTTTAAAAGATAAAACAAAAGTTTTTGGTTTTTATATTTATGGATTAAAAACTCCTGCTGCACAAATTTTAAAACAAGAATCTTTGGCATGTGGAGGGGATTTTGCTTTGCCTAAAGATGCAATTTTGTATAAGCAAGAATCTTATAATGGGATTTTAATGGTTACAAAATCTCAAAGCAAAGCTTTATTAAAAAAGCTTAAAATACAACCTTTTGGCTTGAAGGAAGTTGCAAAGAGCTTAGAAGAGCATTTGAATTTGGTGGATTTTCCAACGCAGATTATGGGAATTATCAATGCAACTCCAGATAGTTTCTATCAAGATTCAAGAAAAGATTCCAAAGAAGCACAAGAAAGAATTTTGGAGATGATTAAAGAAGGTATAGATATTATCGATATTGGTGGAGCTTCTACAAAGCCTGGTAGTGCTTGGATAACAGAACAAGAAGAAATGAATAGAATAAAGCCTATTGTAGAATTTATTGCCGCTAATGAACTTTATCAAAAAGTAAAGTTTAGTATTGATACTTATACTCCAAAAGTTGCAAGGTATTGTTTGGAGAATGGTTTTGGAATGGTGAATGATATTACAGGATTTAGCAATCCTAAAATGCTTGAAGCTGTTTGTGGATATGATTGTGAATGTGTGGTAATGCATATGCAAGGCAATCCAAAAGAAATGCAAAAAAATCCTCAATATGAGAATCTGTTTTTGGAGATTGATAGTTTTTTCAAAGAGCGTATAGAGGCTTTAGAAAAGCGTAATATCCAAAAGATTATTCTTGATGTGGGAATTGGCTTTGGGAAAACATTGGAACATAATTGTGAGCTAATTAAGAATCTTAGGCATTTTAAACATTTTGGAATGCCATTATTGGTGGGGGCTTCTCGTAAATCGATGATTGATAAGATTGTATCTACAAAAGTCGAAGAAAGATTGGCAGGAACTTTAGCGATTCATTTGGAAGCTTTAAAAAATGGAGCAAATATCATTCGATGCCACGATACTAAAGAGCATATACAAGCAACAAAAGTATGGGGAGCGTTGCAGTAAAATGGAGAGAAAAGAATTAATTTGGCAGCTAAAAAAACACGGACATTCTCAAGAATCTTTAGAAGCAATGCCATTTAATGAATTAGTAAAATTGTTTAAAACAGAAAGTAAGCGGAATATTTTGGAATATATGCAGGCTATCAAAGAAGAAAAACATACAGAAATTATTGCAGAAGATAATACAAGTTTGATTGAAGAGGAACTTGGAAAAATTCGTCATTCTATCATAGGGGAAGATATTAATTATGAGGCTTTGTATGAAGGGATTGAAAATATTTTTGCTCATTATGGTTTAAATGAGTCAATAGAATTGGTTTTAACTCAAGTTAGAGATGGACGCTATAAGCAAATTACTCGCATTATTGAATTGGCATATCGTGCTTATCAAGAGGAATTGCTAGATACGCTTGATCAGTTATTTGCAGATTATCCGCAAGAAGAGAGAATGAAGCAGATGAAGTTTTATAGCTCTAAACGCGAAGATGTGCAATTTTTAAAAGAGACAATCCGAACTATTCAGAGTGGAAACAATCAAAAAAATCTTAGTATGATTGCACAGTTGAAATGTGAGATTATCAAGGATTATTTTCCGGATTCTTTATATGAAAATTATGAGGAATATTATGAAAATGAAGAGGAGAAAAATGAGATTATCGAGCGAATTATGAAATTGACAAATGCCTATAAACGCCCGATTTTAAAAAGAAAAAAGAGACAAGTTTTGCAGCATATTGAGCGAGTTTTGATTAAAGACAAAGAGAGGGAAAAAGAAGAGAAAATATTAATCAAAAAATACAACAAAGAAATTGGAGAAGCCATCACAAATGAAGATGAACTTGGTTTTAGCAATCTTATTAGGGAAGCATTAGAAGTTTTAGATGAGAGAGATGTTAGGCGAATCGTATCAAATCTAGATATTTCTAGCAATCCGGTTTTGTCGCAATATTTTAATACAATCTTGAAAGAAGCAAGACATTGAGAAAATGAGGAGAATATGAAAAATTTTTTTCCATTGATAGCAATATCGGTATTTTTGGTAATGCATGGTTTAATCTATTTTATGTTTATTAGGCGTATTATTACCCCAAAGATTCCTCGTTTGGTTATTAAATATTTTTTGATTCTAAATTTTTTGGGAGTTGTTTGTTATTTTTTTGGAAGATATTATTGGGATATGCCCCAAAGTTTGTATTTTTTGGTATCTCTTTCTATTGGGATGGCTTTTATTTTGTTTGTTGTAACATTGCTCTATCAGCCCCTTTTGCTGATACCATATTTCAGCAAAAAGCGACGCGGATTTTTGAGGAATGGGATTAATATTTTTAGTGGTATTTTTGCTGGAGGGTATCTTGGGTTTGGAGTGATAGAAGGCAGAATGCAACCAAAGGTTGAAAATGTAGAGATTCCATTGCCTAATCTTCAAGAATCTTTTAGTGCAGTGCAGATTAGTGATTTGCATATAGGGGGTTTGATTGAAGAAAATGTGGTTAGAGGAATTGTCAAGCAAGTTAATGATCTTAAGCCAGATGTGATTTTTTTGACAGGAGATATTATTGATACAGAGGTTTCTAAAGTGCAAAAAGCAATGCAAGAACTCTCCAAACTTCAAGCACCTCTTGGCGTATTTTTTGTAACAGGGAATCACGAGTTTTTTCACAATATTGGGGAGTTGTTGGAAAGTCTAAAAAAATATGGAATTAGGGTTTTAGAAAATGAAAATGTTGTATTGTATAAAAACAATCAAGCATTAGTTAATGTGGCGGGAGTTTATGATTTGTTTGGAAGGAGAATTGGGGTTTTGGAGCCTAATTTGGAAGCTGCATTGCAAGGGCGTATAGAAACTCTACCTACTGTTTTGTTGGCACATCAACCTAAATTTGTCCTTGAAATCAAAGAAAGTCAAAAAATTGATATTATGTTAAGTGGGCATACGCATGGGGGACAGATTTTTCCATTCCGCTTTTTGGTTATATTAGACCAGCCTTATTTATCAGGATTGCATCAACATAGTCCAAATACAAAAATTTATGTTAATCGTGGGACAGGTTTTTGGGGACCTCCCATGCGTATTTTGGCGCGTTTTGAAATTACATTTTTTCATTTTACAAGAGGCTAGATTGGATTTGATGAAAAATTTAGTGCAAAAAAAGTATAATATTGCATTTTAAAGTTGTGGTAGAAAATGAGAGTAAGCAAAAAAAATATTTTGTTTTTATTATGTTTGGCGACAAATTATGCTTTTGGCTTAGAATTTTACATTAATAGTGGAAGAGAAGATTCAAGGGATTTTGCTGTCTTGAATTTGGTAGATTCTAAGCCTTTTGTGTGTCAAGAAAAATATAATAGGGAATCAGAAGTAGAAAGTATAGTTTGCGAGTTTGATTCAAATCTTATTTCAAGATTCTCAAAAACTAACACACTTTTTTTTGAGATTATACCAGAGATTGGTGAGAATAAGTTTTTTTTGAAAATTATCCCCAAAAACAAAATTAAATTGTTTAATACCGGTATTAATTTGGCATCTCATAATCCAATTCCACAAGAGAGAAGCACAGAATCTACGAGGTGGCAGATTGTTGGGTATAAAGAGAAGATTCCATTTTTATTAGAGCGTGAGAGTGAGGGATTGAATTTCCCCATTTCTTTTGATGAGCCATATTTGGGTGTGGGAGTTTTGGACTTTAGAATGCGTCCAATGGATAATGAAGTAGGGCAAGATAAAGACTATTTTTTGAATATTCAATCATTGTTAGAGAAAAAATCCTATCAAGAAGCATTGAATAGTATTGATGAGATGTTGCAAAATTATCCCGAAACAATTTTTAAGCGTGATATTCTTTTTATGAAATTAAAAGCATTGCAGAATCTTCAAAATCAAGAAGATTATGAAGAAATAATGGCATTAGGAAAAGCTTGGTTGAATGCTTATCCAGCAGATATTCATGTGCCAGAAGTTTTGTTGTTGATGGCTGAAAATTATGCAAAGATGAATTTTTTTGAAGAGGCAAGCTATTATTATGATAGATTGTTTAAAGAATATAAAGATGATAAATATGAATTGTTAGCAAGGTTAAGCTATGGAGAAAAAATTTTCAAACGCGGAGACAAAAAAAGAGCATTAGAGCTTTATCAATCTGTGCTTAATCAAACGCAAGATTTAGAGATTGCTTCTTTGGCTTCATTGTTGCTTGGAGAATATTATAAGGATGCAGGAGAAAGCAAGCAAGCACAAGATTATCTTAAGAATATTCTTGATGCTAATCCACAATATTTTACAAAAGATGTGGCAAAAAATTATGCGATATTGCAAAAATGGGCGGAATCTAATATTTATGAGATTCCAGCTCAAGTAGCTGAAGTGATGTTTTTGTCGTTAAAAGATGATGACTTACCTTTTTATCGCCCTTTATTGAAAGATATGGCTCAATGGTATGATAAATCAGGGAATCTCCAAAAAGCACACCATTATTACCAAATGTTATTACAAAACCCAAAAGATGAAGCCGAAGAAAAAGAGATACAAGCCCTTGATGATACTTTACTTTTGAATTATGAAGATGATAATGCTACAAAACGCTTGGAACATTATGATTATGTGATTAAAACCTATCAAGGCAAAAATGAAGAAAAAGAGGCGTGGAATAAAAAAGCAGAAACTCTTTATGAGCTACAAAGATATCAGGATGTTTTTGATATACGAGATATTTTGGGTGAAGATAATTCTATTGTATTAAAGGCAGTGGGTGAGCTTACTAGAGAATCTCTAAAACAGGATAAATGCAAAGAAGCAGCTTATTATGGGAGTTTATATGGCAAAAAGATTCCGCTTAATGCACAAGAAAAAATACAACTTTTTGACTGCCTTTATGAAAATAGGCAGTTTATTCCGGCTTTAGAGATTGCCAAAGAGCAATTGCAAGGTGCGAAAACTCCAAATGAAAAGGAAGATTGGCTATATCGTTTGGCTTGGAGTGAATATAGTGTTCAAAATTACCCTAAGGCTATTTTAGCTTCACGCGATGCAGTGAAAATGCTAAGCAAAGAAAAATACAATGATGCTTTATGGGTTTTGTTTATGGCTTTAGAGCAAGAAGGCAGGAGAGAGGAGGCTTTTGAGCTTTTGCCTATTTTGGAGGAAAAATTAAAAGATGATGTAAAAATGATTGAAATATATCGTGTTATGCTGCTTGATGCTTTAAATAAGAGAGATGATACAGCTATAAAGATTTATGGCAATCATTTGTTGGCTTTACAAGAAAAATATCAAAAATATGAGTATTCTCCATGGGTGGAGTTAAGTTTGGTGGAGGCATTGAATCGTGAGGGTAAATTCCAAGAATCTCTTGAGATATTGCAAAAAGCACAAACTCACATTGTTGCCCCCAAAGAACAGATTCAGATTTTTTATTTGCAGGGGTATTTGAATGCTAAAATTGGCAAGATAGAAGAAGCATTTACTTCTTATGATAAGTGTGAAGCAATCAAAGAACAATCGCCTTGGAAGAATCTATGTATAGAGGCAAAAAAGCTTTTGGAGTTAGAGAATCCAAGAAAGGAAAATAATGGAGAATAAAAACAAAAAAGAAATAGAAAGTAAAAACTTTGAAAATTATTTGCAAGAAATTAATCAATGTCTTGAAGAGCTAAATGATGAGAATATCGGATTGCACAAAAGTATGGAAGTGTATAAAAAGGGTATGGAATATCTTAAAGAGGCACAAAAAATGCTTGAAAATGCCCAGTTAGAATGCAATGAATTGAAAATGCAATTTGAAAAGAAGGAAGAATAATGAAAATCGCGACTTTGCAGCTATCATCTCCAAAAATGCAAAGAGAAATTAAGACTTATTTGGATATCGCATTAGAGCAAAAAGTAAAGATTGTTTTGTTTGGAGAATATTTTTTTAATCCGTTTTTTAAAGTGATTGAAAGGGATAAAAAAAATCAGCTTATACTCAAGCTCAAAAAAGAGAGTGAGAATCTTATGCAAATTTCTAATGAATATCCTATGATTTTCGTAGCTCCGCTTTTGGAAACAGTTGCAGGAAAGATTTATAAGAGCATGGCAATTATCAATAAGGGAAAGGCATTGCAATATCGCGCACAAAGACTTATGCCCTATGAACATTGGAATGAGGCAAAGTTTTTTGCTAATACTCTTAGCAAAAATATTAAAACCCCTCCTATTTTTAGCGTTGGGGGGTTTAAATTTTCTGTGCTTTTTGGCTATGAGTTGCATTTTGATGAGTTTTGGTTGAAATTTAAACAAAATAATGTAGATTGCATACTTCTAGCAAGTGCTTCTACCTTTGATTCTTCTTTGAGGTGGAGAAATATTATCAAAATGCGTGCTTTTTTAAATAGCAGTTATATTTTGCGTGCTAATAGAATCGGGCAATATCAAGATGAGGTAACCAATACTTTGTGGAATTTTTATGGCGATTCTTTGTTGGTTAATCCTAATGGGGAAGTTGAGGATTGTTTGGGCGATAGAGAGGAGCTATTGATTGCTAATTTGGATAAAAAATATCTAAAAGAAATCAAGGAATGTTGGAAATTCCGTTAAAGGTTATATTAAAAATTTTTGGGTATAATCCAAAATTTTTCATAAAAAGGTTTGTGTCTTTTAAGGGCAGTTTTATTTTAATCTGATTTTACTTTCTTTGGAGTTGCTACATGTCTGCAAAAAATATTAATCAACAACTTGATGAATTATTTCAATCTAGTTCCAAATATGTTTCATACGAAAAAATTGCTCAAGTTTTAATCAAGCTTCCAACCGCAGCACAAGCAAAAAGGGTAACAGAGTTAGCAAAAAAATACAATAAGCAATTAATGTCGGCTTCTGAAGTGGCTAAATTACTCAATCAAGATGAAGCAAGAAGAATCAAAGAAGATAAAAAGCGTCTTTTAGATGAAGAATTAGAAGATGAATTTGATTTTATGAAAGAGCGTGAGCTGCTAGAATGGAGTAGAAGCGATAGCCCAGTAAGAATGTATTTGAGGGAAATGGGGCAAATACCACTTCTAACAAGAGAAGATGAAGTGGAATTGAGCAAAAATATTGAGCTTGGTGAAAATATTATTTTAGATGCGATTTGCTCTGTGCCTTATTTGATTGATTTTATTTTGGATTATAAAGAAGCATTGATTAATAGAGAACGAAGGGTTAAAGAGCTTTTTAAGAGTTTTGATGATGAAGAAGATGAAGAAGGTGTAGAAAGCGAAGAAGAAGAGTTAGAAGAAGGCGAAGAAGAGAGTGAAGGTAAAAAGCCTATTAGCAAGAAAGACCAAAAGCGAGTTGAAAAAGTTTTGGTGAGTTTTAAGGCGCTAGAAAAAGCTAAGAAGGATTGGTTGAAAACTTGGGAGCAAGAAAAAGGGGAAGAAAATGGAGATATGCTGTATTTGCTTACATTGGCTCACAAAAAGCAATTCCTCAAAGAAAAATTACTCGATTTAGGACCTACAAGTAAATTAATTACAGAGCTTGTAAAGGCAATGGAAAATACAATTAAAAGCGATGAAGGTTTTGAGAGAGAATTAAAGCGTTTGGAATATCGCTTGCCTTTGTTTAATGATATTTTGTTGGCTAACCATAAAAAAATCTTAGATAATATCATTGAAATGAGTAAATCCGATATTGTAGCTGCTGTGCCAGAGGCAACTATGGTATCAACTTATATGGAAATCAAGAAGCTTTTTCAAACTAAAGTTGCTAGTGAAGAAAGTTTTGATTTGGAGCCAGAAAAGCTCAAGCAAATTTTAGAGCAAATTAAACGCGGAAAAGATATTGCTGATAGGGCTAAAACCAAAATGGCAAAATCTAATTTACGACTTGTAGTTAGTATCGCTAAGCGTTATACAAATCGCGGTTTGCCTTTTTTGGATTTGATTCAAGAAGGGAATATCGGATTAATGAAAGCAGTAGATAAGTTTGAATATAAAAAAGGCTATAAATTTTCTACTTATGCGACTTGGTGGATTAGACAAGCGATTTCAAGAGCAATTGCAGATCAAGCAAGGACGATTAGAATCCCGATTCATATGATTGAGACTATTAACCGAATCAATAAAATTATGCGTAAATATTTGCAAGAAGAAGGCAAAGAGCCAGATATTGAAAAAATTGCAGAAGAAGTTGGACTTCCAGTAGATAAAGTTAAGAATGTTATTAAAATCACAAAAGAACCCATTAGCCTTGAAGCACCTATAGGAAATGGGGAAGATGGCAAGTTTGGGGATTTTGTAGAGGATAAAGCCTCTCTTGGTCCAATGGATAGTATTTTAAAAGAAGATTTAAAAGCACAGATTGATGATGTATTAGACCAGCTTAATGAACGCGAAAAAGCAGTGATTAGAATGCGTTTTGGGCTTTTGGATGATGAATCAGATAGAACATTAGAAGAAATTGGCAAAGAGCTTAATGTTACGCGTGAGCGCGTAAGACAAATCGAATCTAGTGCAATCAAAAAACTAAAACACCCAAAAGTAGGTAGAAAACTAAAAAATTACATTGAGGATTAGTTTTTTATTCCTTTGTTAGTATAAATAGGCTAGAATCTTACTTATTTTGACACAATAGAGGTTTAAAGATGAGTAAGACGCCTGATGAAGTAATCTCACAAGATAAAATTCCTTTTACACATTTGCATCTCCATACAGAATATTCTTTGCTTGATGGCTTAAATAAAATCAAAATTCTTGCCAAAAGAATCAAAGAGCTTGGAATGGATAGCGTAGCTATTACAGACCATGGAAATATGTTTGGTGCAATTGAGTTTTATAAGGCTATGAAAGAACAAGGTATTAAGCCTATTTTGGGAATGGAAGCTTATTTGCATAATGCAGAAGAAATTAGTGATAAAAGCAATCAAAGATTCCATTTGTGCTTGTATGCTAAGAATCTACAAGGCTATAAAAATCTTATGTATCTTAGCTCACAGGCGTGTTTGTATGGATATTATATGAAACCTCGTATTAGCAAAAAAATGCTAAGAGAGCATAGTGAAGGATTGATTTGTTCTTCTGCATGTTTAAATGGAGAGGTGCAGTGGCATTTAAATTTGAAAAAAGAAGACAATAAAGGTAGAAAGGGTTATGAGAGGGCAAAAGAGGTTGCTTTAGAATACAAAGAGATTTTTGGAGATGATTTTTATTTGGAGCTTATGCGTCATGGGATTGAGGAACAACAACTCATTGATAAGCAAATTATTCAAATTTCATTAGAGACAGGGATTAAAATCATAGCCACTAATGATACACATTATACCAATCAAGGAGATTCTACTGCTCAAGAAGTAGCTTTTTGTATCGGGTTTGGAAAGGACTTTAATGATCCTAATCGTATGCGTCATACAGTGCAGGAATTTTATATTAAAAGCCCAGAGCAAATGGCGAAACTTTATATGGATTTGCCAGAAGCAATTGCTAATACAAAAGAGATTGCTGATAAATGCAATTTGGAGTTGCATTTGGGTGACCCAACGCCTCCTAGTTTCAAATTTACAGCTGAATATGCCAAGGCAGAAAATTTAGATTTTACGCAAGATAGTGAATATTTTGCCTATAAGTGCAGAGAGGGTTTAAAAAAGCGTTTGGAGAATGTCGAATCTTCAAGGCATCAAGAATACAAAGAACGCTTAGAAAAAGAAATCGAAATTATCAACAAAATGAAATTTCCGGGTTATATGCTTATTGTGTGGGATTTTGTGCGTGCTGCAAAAGAGCGTGGGATTCCTGTAGGTCCGGGTAGGGGAAGTGCGGCTGGAAGTTTGGTTGCTTTTTGCTTGGAGATTACAAATATCGATCCGATGAAATATGATTTGCTATTTGAGAGATTTTTGAATCCAGAGCGTGTGAGTATGCCAGATATTGATATGGACTTTTGCCAAAGTCGGCGTGAAGAGATTTTGGAATATGTTACAGATAAATATGGGCGTCATAATGTTGCACAAGTTATCACATTTGGTATGATGAAAGCTAAGGCGGTGATTAGAGATGTTGCGAGAGTTATGGGAATGCCTTATGGTGAGGCAGACGCATTTGCAAAGCTCATTCCCAAAGAATTAGATATCACTTTGGAGAAAGCTTTTGAAAAAGAACCAAAGATTAAGGAATTAATTGACAAAGATCCTTTGGCTAAGAAAATATGGGATTTTGCGGTTGTTTTGGAAAATACAAAGAGAAATCCCGGGACGCATGCTGCGGCTGTTGTGATTGATTCTGAGCATGAGTTGTGGCATAAAGCGCCTTTGTATCGCTCCACGCGAGATGGAATTATAGCAACTCAATATTCAATGAAATATCTTGAAGATGTGGATTTGATTAAGTTTGATTTTTTGGGTTTAAAAACACTTACGCTTGTAGATGATGCTTTGAAGCTTATTAAGAATCGCCATAATTTAGAGATTGATTTCTTGAAATTAGATGTGAATGACAAAAAGGTATATGAGACTTTGCAAAGTGGAAATACTCTTGGGATATTCCAAATTGAATCTAGTATGTTTCAAGGAATCAATAAGAGATTGAGACCAAGCACATTTGAAGATATAATAGCAATTATCGCCTTAGGGCGTCCGGGACCTATGGAATCAGGAATGGTGAGTGATTTTATTGATAGAAAACATGGAAAAGCACCCATTGTGTATATGTTTCCAGAATTAGAATCTATTTTAAGACCAACCTATGGAACCATTGTTTATCAAGAGCAAGTTATGCAGATTGTGCAAAAGATAGGTGGTTTTAGCCTTGGCGAAGCGGATTTGATTCGTAGGGCAATGGGTAAAAAAGATGCCCAAATTATGGCAGATAATAAAAATAAATTTGCACAAGGTGCAGAAAAGCAAGGATTTAATAGAGCCAAGGCAGAAGAGTTGTGGGAATTGATTGTAAAATTTGCTGGGTATGGATTTAATAAGTCGCATTCTGCAGCTTATGCAATGATTACTTTTGAGACTGCATATCTAAAAACTTATTATCCAAAAGAATTTATGGCAGCACTTCTCACTTCAGAAAAAAACTCAACAGACAAAATAGTGGAATATATTGAAGAAGCCAACAAAATGGATATTAAGGTGCTTCCGCCAAATATACAAAAATCAGAATTAGAATTCAGCGTTGCTAGAATTGATGATGAGGATTGTATTTTGTTTGGTTTGGGTGCAATTAAAGGAGCGGGTGAGGTTGCTATTAATATTATTTTAGAAGAGCGTAAAAACAATGGAGATTTTAAGGATTTGGAGGATTTTTTAAGCCGAATTGATCCTCAAAAAGTCAATAAAAAATCTTTAGAAGCCTTTATAAAAAGTGGTGCTATGGATTGTTTTGGCTATACAAGAAGGACGCTTTTAGAACAGGTAGAATTGCTAACAGAGAATGCAAGAACAGCACAAGCTGCAAAGAAAGAAGCAGAAAATTCTCTCTTTGGAGATAGTGAAGAATTTACAGCCATTGTGTTGGAATTGGAAAATAAAGAAGAATATAACAAAAAAGAAATTTTAGAATTCGAAAAAGAAAGTCTTGGATTTTATGCTTCAGGGCATCCTTTGGAGGATTATAAAGAAATCATAAAATCGATTAATTGTGCTTATACTAATCAGATTCAAGATATTGCAGAGAATAGCAGTATTTTGCTTGTTGGAAGTATTGAAGATGTGATTACAAAGTTTTCTAAAAGTGGTAAGCGTTATGGAATCTTGAAATTGCAAGATTTTTATGGGAGCGTGGAATTAACGATTTTTGAGAAAACTTTGTTGGCTTTGGAGGGTATGGATAGAGAAATTCCTATCGCTGTTAAATGCTTTGTGCAAGAGCAAAATGACACCAAAAGCCTTAGAGCAGAGAAAATTTTAACTTTGGAAGAAGCTCAAAAAGAAAAAGTAGAATTTACAATGCAGAAGGCTGATACTAGCGAACCTCTTGTATTGCTTTTAAATGTAGGGCTTAATGAGAGGGTAATTAGTAGTATAAGGGAAGCTGCAATGCGTCATCATGGCAAAAGAGAGCTTAGAATCCTTTTTAAAACACAAACGCAAGAATTGGAGATGGTGAGTTCATTTTTTGTGCATAGTCAAATTAAAGAAGAGTTAAAAGAGCTAGAATGGATAGATTAGATTTAAGCAATCTCAAAATAGGGGCAAACTTTAGAGATGAAATTGATACTTTGTGTAAAAAATGTGGAAATTTAAAAAGTCAATGCCAATGTCAAAGAGTAGTGGAGCTTAAAAGTAGAGATTCTTATTTTTTGTGGATTAACAAACAAAAGAAAAGTGGCAAAGAGGTAACTTTGTGTGGAATCTTTTTTGAAAATAAAGAGGTTTTAGAGAAACTTTTAAAAAGTATTAAAAAGAAAATGGCTTGTGGTGGAGTTTTGAGACAAGAAGAGGGAGGATATGTTATGGAGTTTCAAGGGGAGCATTTGCAAAGTTTAAAAGAAATGCTAAAAAAAGAAAAATTTAAATTCAAAAAGTAAAAATTATGCGTTTAAATCAATACATAGCTCATCATTCTAAGTATTCAAGGAGAGAAGCAGATAGGCTTATTGCCCAAGGAAAGGTTTCTATCAATAAAGAAATTATAAAAGACTTTTCTTATCAAGTTGATGATAAAGTCAAAGTGTATGTCAATGGAAAGTGTTTGAGGAAAAGTGAGGAATATACAGTTATTGTTTATAATAAGCCCAAAGGGGAATTAGTGAGTAAAAAAGATGATAGAGGTAGGAGAACTATCTATGAATCATTGCCAAAAAGATTTGCCCATTTTATTCCTGTTGGAAGGCTTGATTTTGCAAGTGAGGGTTTGCTACTACTAAGCGATGATACAAGAGTGGTAACGAAGCTTATGGAAAGCAAGATGGAGAGGATTTATCTTTTGAAGCTTTCAGGTAAGATTCAAGAAGAAGTGTTTGAAGCAATGGAGAATGGACTATCTTTGCAAGATGCAAGAGCAGGGGGACACAAGGAGAGCAAGATTCAATCTATGGAGTTTGCACCATTTTTGGGTTATTGGGTATTGAAAAATAGCACCAGGTATTCTAAGATTAAAGTAGCAATCAATGAAGGTAAGAATCGAGAATTGAGAAGATTCTTTGCGCATTTTGGTTTAGAAATATTAGATTTGAAGCGTATTTCTTATGGATTTGTTTCATTGAATAATCTCCCCACCCAAAAGGTAAGGTTTTTAGAAAGAGGAGAATACAATAAACTCCATAGATTTATGGAAGAAGATTAGGAGGATTTTGGACGAAAAGCTTTGATAATATTTTCGTTAGTTTCAAGATAGGCAGCCCCAATCAAATCTAGGCAGTAAGGCACTGCTGGAAACACTGCATCAAGGCATTCGCGGATAGACTTTGGTTTGCCCGGTAGATTGATGATGAGGGTTTGGTTGCGGATTCCTGCGGTTTGTCGAGATAAAATAGCAGTGGGGACATATTGCAAACTAGTTTGTCGCATAAGCTCCCCAAAACCCGGTAGCATTTTTTGGCAAACTGCTTCGGTGGCTTCTGGAGTAACATCTCTGATTGCTGGACCTGTGCCACCTGTTGTGATGATTAAATCGCATTTGTCAATATCGCTTAATTGTATGAGTTTTGCTTCAATAGTCTGTTGGTTATCCTCTATGATGCAATAAACTTTTTCCCAAGGGGAAGTGAGGTATTCTGTGAGAGTTTCTATGATTGCTTTTCCAGAGATATCTTCATAGATCCCTGCACTTGCTCTATCAGAAAGTGTAAGAATACCTATTTTTGCTTTTTTCATTGATAATCCTTTATGTTAGCATTAATCCATTCTAAAATTTCTTGTGGTTGGTTGAGATTTAAAATCGTAAGATGTCTGGGGATAGAATCTTTGGAAATGCTTGAATCAATAGCAACAGCATCAATATAGGGAAAAAATCTTTCATCTATCATTTCTCTTGCGACGCAGATTCTAGGGAGTGGAATCTCTTTTAATCCCTCTACAAACAAATAATCACAATGCCCAAACTTCTGAATTGCTTTATCCAAATCAAAGCTGTGATGGAATCTAAAGGTAGTTTGAATCGGGCTAAGAATTGCTACATTTGCCCCAGCTTTATAAAAAATATCCGAATCTTTGCCCTCTGTATCAATATTTGCTTTATTTTTTGGGTCGTGTTTGATGATACTCACGCTTTTTTGAGGTGTAAGCAAAAGGGTTAATTTTTGGATTAAAGTAGTTTTGCCACTATTAGAATTTCCTGTAAAGGCAACTGCTTTCATTGCAAAATCCCGCTAAATGGGAGTTTATAACTCCTATCTTTTGCATAGATTCTTTTTCCTTCTTTTAAATCGTATTTCCAAATGGGTGCTTTGTGTTTGAAATCTTCAATAAAATCCTCAAAAAGCTCCAAACAAACTCGCCTTTTGGAGCTAAAAATACCAGCCATATAAGAGCTTTTGTGGTTGGGGACATCACCTCTAGAATGTGCCATTTTTAAAAAGGCGCCTTTTTGAAGTGCTTTTTTATTCCAGTTTAAAAACCATTGATTTAAAAGTGGTTCATAAATATCAAAACTTAAACCATCGCAATTATTTTCAGCACGCACAATGCCGGTAAAAATTGCATTTGCACCAAGATTGTTTTGTGTAGAAAAGAAATACCAATTTTGATAAATGGTTGTGGTATCTAAAGGTGTATCAAAAATCTCTAATCCCATTGTGTTAAGAAGCATTTAGCCACCACAAACAGGGGGTAAAAGTGCTATTTTATCCCCATCTTTAAAAGAAATATCTAAAGAGCTAATAATTTCTCCATTAAGGGCGATTGCACAATGTTGTAACCATTTTTGTATTTCTGTATCTTTTTGTAGCTCTTGTTTTAATTCATAGAAGTTTTTAGCTTCGCTTGTAAGACTTTTATTGCCAAGTGGTCCTAATAATTCGATTGTAACCATATGTTCCCTTTGCTTATAAACTTGATTTACAGAAGCTCTAAGCGTTCTTCTTTCATCTTATAAGGGAGAATCTTGTTATTTTTTGGGGGTGTTTTTTGTGGGATAATTTTGGGAGATTTTTTTATATTGAAATTTTTTAGCGGCACAGTTGAGAGGATTTTTCCTGTGCGTGCATCAATAATAAAAGCGGTATTGTTGGGGTGTTTTTGGATTTCGTTTTGAATAGTTCTATCCATTTTTGTTGGAGGTTGGATTTTGTGCTGTGGTTTTGGATGGACTTGAACGAAGTTATCTGCATAGGCATTTGAAAGCAATAAAGCGCTTGTGCAACATACACTAGCAAGAAATTTTATTTTTGATGAAAGTGAGATAAATTTCATGGCGTTAGTTTCCTTATTAAGTTTGAATTAATTTGCTATAATTTTATAATATTTCAAAAGCAAAGTAAAGGAGATTTAAATAATGTTGAAAATAGTATCTACAAATCAAGCCCCACAAGCTATTGGTCCATATTCTCAAGCAATTTGTGTCAATGGAATGGTATATACTTCAGGTCAAATTGGATTAACTCCATCAGGAGAAATGGTGCAGGGCATAGAGGCACAAACTAGACAAGTTTTGGAAAATTTAAAAGCAATCTTAAAAAATGCTGGAAGCGGTTTTGATAAAGTGGTTAAAACTACTATTTTTCTTAGCGATATGGATAATTTCGGGATTGTAAATGGAATCTATGCGGAATTTTTTGGAGAGCATAAGCCAGCTAGAAGCACAGTAGCAGTAAAATCTCTACCCAAAGAAGCATTAGTGGAAATTGAATGTATTGCATTAAGCAATTAAAGTATTATTAATAAAAAAATAGGTAAAATAGCGACTTTTATTAAATTTTTTAATAAAAAACTTCAAAGTAATTTTATATTTTAAGGAATTGTATTATGTATGCAATCATTCAGAATGGAGGCAAACAATACAAGGTAAGCGAGGGCGATATTTTATTGCTTGATTGCTTAAACCTTGAGCCAAAGTCAAAAGTTGAAGTAACAGAAGTTTTAGCTCTTTTTGATAATGGAGATGTAAAGCTTGGTAGTCCTTATGTAAGTGGGGCAAAAGTGGAGCTAGAAGTTATCAACGAGGGAAGAGGTAAAAAAGTTATTACTTTTAAAAAGCGTAGAAGAAAAGATAGTAAAACCAAAAGAGGTTTTAGAAGAGATTTTACGCGAGTTCGTGTTATTAAAATCGCAGCATAAGATTGCTACATAAGGAGTAAAAATGGCACACAAGAAAGGACAGGGGAGTACCCAAAATAACCGAGATTCTGCTGGGCGTCGTCTAGGAGTAAAAAAATTTGGAGGACAATTTGTCCGTGCAGGGAATATCATTATCAGACAAAGAGGGACAAAAGTTCATCCCGGAAATAATGTAGGAATGGGTAAAGATCACACTATTTTTGCACTTATTGATGGAATTGTCTCTTTTGAAAGAAAAGATAGAAACCGCAAAAAAGTTTCTATTTATCCTGCTTCTTAAATAAACTGCAAAGTCCCCTTTTGGGGCGAACTCATAAAAATTAAGGTAAATTATGTTTGTTGATAGGGTTGAAATCTTTGTATCCTCCGGCAAAGGTGGAGAAGGTGCTATTTCTTTCCATAGAGAAAAGTTTGTCATCAATGGTGGTCCAGATGGTGGAGATGGTGGCAAAGGTGGAAATGTTTATTTTGTGGTGGATAGAAATACAGATACACTTTCACATTTTAGAGGACACAAACATTTTAAAGCACAAAATGGTAAGCCCGGGCTTGGTAGAAATAAATATGGCAAAAAGGGCGAGGATTTAATCATTAGCGTTCCACCCGGCACTCAAGTTTTTGATGTAGAGAGTGGAAAGCTTTTGCTAGACTTACTTGAAGAATCTCAAAAAATTTTATTTTTAGAAGGTGGCAAGGGTGGATTGGGCAATGCACACTTCAAAAGTGCTACCAACCAGCGTCCAACTTATGCTCAAAAAGGAATGCCGGGTGTTGAAAAAAATATCCGTTTAGAATTGAAATTAATCGCTGATGTGGGCTTAGTTGGATTCCCAAATGTTGGCAAATCAACACTTGTTTCGGTGCTTTCTAATGCCAAACCAGAAATTGCAAATTATGAATTTACGACTTTGATTCCCTCTTTGGGGATTGTGAATGTTGGGGATTATCAATCTTTTGTGATAGCGGATATACCCGGAATTATTGGGGGTGCTAGCGAGGGAAAGGGATTAGGATTAGAGTTTTTGAGGCATATTGAGCGGACTAGATTTTTGCTTTTTGTATTAGATATAGCAAATTATCGAGATATTAACACGCAATTTGATATTTTGCAAAAAGAATTAAAAAATTTCAGTCAAGAATTGGCAATGCGTCCTTTTGGGATTATGCTTTCAAAAAGTGATACACAAGAAAATAAGCAAGAGATTTTAGAGGAGTTTTTAAAAAGTGAAGCATTAACGCTTATGCCCCATAGCAAGATTCCATATTGTTTTATCTCAAGAGACAAAGAGGATTTTACCTCCCCAAAAGATATTTCAAAACCTATGTTTGTTGTATTGGTATCAAGTGTGGGGGGAGAAAATATCGATTCTTTGAAACATTTGCTTTATGAATGTTTGCAAGAAAACAAAGAGGAAAAATAATGCAAAAGAAAAGAGTTGTCGTAAAAGTAGGAAGCGCGATTTTAGTAGAGAATCAATTGATTAATAAAACAAGAATGGAAGCATTAGTCAAGCTTATTGCTAAATTGCGTGATAAATATGAAGTTATTTTGGTGAGTTCTGGTGCTGTAGCTGCAGGATACACTAAAATCAAACTTGACAAAAATCACCTACCCAACAAACAAGCTCTTGCTGCCATAGGACAACCGCTATTGATGCAAACTTATACCGATTTATTTGCACCTTATGGGATTGTGGTTGCTCAAGTTTTGCTCTCGGCTTATGATTTTGATTCACGCAAAAGAACACAAAATGCAAGAAATGCAATGGAGGTTTTGCTGCAAAGCAATGTTTTGCCTATCATTAATGAAAATGATGTTACTGCAACGGGAGAATTATCGTTGCTATTAGAATTTGGGGATAACGATCAGTTATCTGCCCATGTGGCACATTTTTTTAATGCAGAGATTTTGGCGATTTTAAGTGATATTGAGGGGTATTATGAAGAGAATCCTATTATCAATCCTAATGCCAAAATTTATCCAAAAGTTGAAAAAATTTCACAAGAAGAGTTAAAAGCACAAACAACCCCTAATAATATTTTTGCCACAGGCGGAATTGTAACAAAGCTAAAAGCGGCAGATTTTTTGTTAAAAAACAATCGAAAAATGTTTTTGTCAAGTGGGAAGCGTTTGGAGATTTTAGAGAAGTTTTTGCTAGAAGGGATTCAGCTAAGCGGAACTTTGTTTGCTGATTAAAAATATTTGTAAAATCTACTAAGTTTTGCCTTGATAGATAAAATTTACATTGCTAATAGGTATTTTATGGATTCTATAAAGGAATTTTAAAAATACGCATACTTTAAATCTAGAGCATTATAGTATTTTATCTTGTAAGTGGTTATAGTTTGTGGTGTATTGTAGGGTTTGTGCGTATTTTGCATCGCTCCCTTTAATAGTATTAATAAATGAACCTTTAATGATTTTAAGCCCTAAATTGCCTTATTTCTTAATAGTAATAGAAATTTAATTATTTCATTGCAAATCCTCTACAATCCAACAAGTTTGCTCCACTAATCCCTTAAATTCTAATATCAAAGCAGAATAATCAATTTCTATATTTTTAGTAAAATAATACACAATCATCTCTCCATTGCTTCGGTTGTCCTTTAGCGTGTAAGTTTCATCTAGTCTTCTTTGCACCTCATTTGCAAAATATCTCAACTTTCCTTTTTCTTTGCATACGATTTGAATCTCGCACTTTGATTTTAGTTCTGCATTTCCTCCACCATCTAGATTCAAAGCAAAACGATAAAAAATATCGCCCTGGAATCTTTTGGAATAAATGTCTAAATATCTATCTTTTATGGGAAGCTTTAAATATAATTTATATTGTGCATTATTTGCTATAAAATCTTGTAAAAGTGGCAAAAGAGGGCAGAAAAGATGATAATAAATTAAAAACAAATAAGCTTTATCAGGTGTATCCATGCTGCCAAAATTTAAACTGCGTAAAGAAAATTGCCTCTCATCTCCACTAATATTTTTCCATATTTTATGGTTGATAGCCCATTCGCTAAATGCCACATAACTAAAAGGCGATTCCCAAAATTTAGTTTTTCCCATAGTGTGAATAATATTACTATTCCTAGAACTTTGTGGTAAAGTATTATAAAATCCCTTTTTGTTTTGCACTTTAAAATCATACAAATAAGTCAAGATTCCAAAAGGAATTTCATCGCTTGTAGCAGGATAAATTAAACATTCATATTTATAGAGCTCTTTTAAAATCTTAAAACATTGTTGTGTTAAATTAATTCCACTTACGCCACCATGAGTTTTATTTAAACATTGTTTGGAAAAAGATAAAACGCCCCCAACAGGTTTTATAATGGGTTTATTTGTGTTTAATAATCCTTTAGCTTCCAAATATTTTGTTGCACCATCAATTCTGCCTCCACAATCACACTTGAAATCCATCTCATCCAAACATAAAAAATCCTTAATTCTATCCACCACCAAAGTATCACAATCAAGCCACACCGCACAATCATACTTTTCTAGCAATTCAAAAATGTGGAATTTCGCATAGACAAATCTCTCGCCATACCTAGAAGTTAGCGGAACCTTGCCGATATTTCCTCCTAAATCTCTCAAAAAATCTTCGTGAGTGTATTCTATAAAGATTATTTTGTCTTCCCATAATCTTGAAATTTTGCCTCTTGTTTCCTCTGTTATATCATGATACACCACAATATTTGTAATCAAATCTTCATTATATCGCCTAAGCCCAATAATTACATTTGCTAAAGCAAAGGCATAATTTTCATTACAAGCCAAAAATACACAAGTTTTCTTCTCCATTTTCTACCTCACTAATAATTTAATCGGTTTCATCAAAGGCTTTTTAGAATCCATCACAAAATCTTTTGGACGAGTGATAAGCTTCCTAAAAAGCCGATAAAACTTCGTGTGTGAAATCTCATTTGAAACTTTCTTTGCCACTTGCGTTGCCACCACACTTTTTGTATTTGCCATTTTAGGAAAGACATTTTTAATCTCATATAAATAGGGCTTATAGGCAAAGTTATTGAGTTTATAAGCAAATCTCTCTACGCTCTCACATTCTAGTAGTTTCTCCCCGCAGAATCTGATTTTATAAAAATCAATCCCCTTAGTTCTATGGAAGGTTTTGTTATTTTTCTCATCTTTTACTAACTCTTTTGTAGATACCCCATAGCTATAAAATTCATTTTTCAAATATCGAATAAATCGTAGCATTTTATCTCTATCAAAGCTAAATCCATTCTCCAAAATATCCACAATATGCCTTTTTAATTCCGCTTCATCTTTAGCTTGTAGATTAAGTTTGCTAAAGCGATAAAACGCATTCCCACATAGCACACAAGGCTTCTCATTCATCATTGCATACACACCCACACCAGAATTAATCATCACTGTCATATCACAGAGATTTAGCAAATCTAAAAAATTCGTATTATCTGCCACAAAAGTAAGATTAGGATATTTTTCTTTATTTACCTCTAGCATTAATGGATGCTTTTTGGCTAAAAATACCACATCATCATTGGCTAGTTCGCCAGCAATTTTATTGATGATTTCTAAAAACCCCCAAAAACTAAAAGGCTCATAAGTGAAATATTCAATAACTTTATCCGTATGCACTTGCAATGGCACAAATACCACTCTTTTGTGGCGGATTCCAAGCTTGCGTCTTAGCTCCAAAACACCCAAAGAATCCCCTTGAGATTCCAAAGTATTTTTACCTGCCAAAAGCTCTTTTATGTATTTTTCTGTGGCTTCTTTGTCCTCTATGCTTAATGGTTTATTCCAATGTTTTTCATCATAAGAGCTAGAATCATAATTAAACCCATTAGTATCAAAAAACCAAGAATTAGGCAATGCACCTCTTTCCCAACAAACATAGGCAATCCCCATTTTTCGCACAAATTCATAAATGCTCAATCGCATTGTATTGCCATAAGGATTTGGAAAAAGCACATAAGAGATTCTAGAATTTAAGCAAAAATTCATAAACTTTTGCTCCAAAAACTCATCGCCGCTAAAAAACTCAAACTCCCTTTTGCAAATAATCTCTCCAAGATAAATGCTAATCCCTCTTAAACATCGAAATACAGATGAATTTTCGGGAGTAAAAACGAGAATTTTATTTCCCAAAGCCCTTTTATCTTGCAAGCAATCTGGACCATCATAGAGATTATTAAATCTTTTTAGATTTTTATAAAATTTCTGATGATTAAGTTCTCTATTATCTAAATAGTTATTTTGGTTAGGCTCAATATGCCAAAAATGATAAAGATAGATTCCAAAAGCTGCCATTTCATTCCCCACAATACTAAACCAAGCGCGGAATCCCTTAAAGCTATCAAAACTCCAATTTCTAAAATCAAAATCCAAATTCATAGGCATTTTTTCAAAAACCGCACAAGATTTAAATACTCTCATCATAAAATCAAAATCCTCATATCCATGTCCAATGTAAGCATTGTCATTTCCGCCTATTTCTAAATATTTGTGGCGATTTAGCACCATAGAGCTAGAAGCGGGGGAATAAAATTTCACAAGTTTATTTGCACCACTTTGCACATCAAATCCCACTAGAGAATCCCACATTTCTTCAGGTTTAGAGAGCAAGAATTCGTTTCCTTCTTCTTTTAAAAAGGCACAAGGCAGCACCAAAAATGTATTAGGATTCTTATCAATCCCCTTGATTTGGATAATTTCTAAAAGTTTTTCTAAATTTTTTTGTGATAAATAATAATCTACATCCAAAGCCATCACTGCAGGAGAGTTTGCATACATTACGCCTAGATTGCGACATTGTCCTTGTGAGAATTTCTGTTGTTTTTCATCTTTGTAATACTCATGCCCGCATTCTGAAATGATTAATGGAATTTCCTTGCAAACCAAACTTGAAAATCCCTCTACAAAAATATATTCAACTTTTTCATTGCTTTTGTATTTTCTTGCTTTTTGTATTACTCTTTCTTTGATATAAGGACGCTCTTTGCTTGTCCCAAAGGGAATGATGATAGATAATAGTGCCAAAACTTATTCCTTTTTATAAAATAACAAGGCTGAAATTTTATAAATTCTTATTATATGTAACCGATAATTGCGTTATTGATTATCGATATTGTGTTAGTTTAGAATATTGAAAATTATTAGTTTTTCAAAGAAGTAAAGTAATGAAAGTGGTTGAACGCATTAATGAGATTCTAAAAGAAAAAAATATGAGCAAAAAAGAATTAGCCAATCGCTTGATAAATCTAGGAATGAAAGCTAATAAAACAGGAGAGATTCCGACACTTTCAAGCATTTATGCGTATTTGAATGGAAATATTGATATCAAAGCGGATATGATACCTTTTATTGCCGATGCTTTGGGTGTGTTTGAGCAGGAGCTTTTTATGGATAAAAAAGAGAAAAATTTAAAAATATTGAGCAAAATTTATAGTTTTCATACAGAAAAAAATTACCAACAACTAATAGAATTGTTAGAATATCTTTCGCCTAGAAGTTTGGAATGCTTGGAGGAAATTTTGTATCAAAACAAACAGAAGGTTTTGGAGTTAAATGTCGCACTAGAATCGGGATTGAATAAAAATAAATAGGTTTTGAATCTTTGTTTAAAGCATTTTGAAGTATGATTCCCAAATGATTTTGCAAAGGCGATAAAATGAATATTGTATTTATGGGGACACCTTCTTATGCAGCAGTAATTTTGGAATCTCTTCTAAAAAGCCATACTATTAAAGCCTTGGTTTGTCAGCCAGACAAAAGGGCGGGGCGGGATATGCAATTAAAAATGCCAGCTACCAAAGAATTGTTATTAAAAAGTGGCTTGGAGGTGCCTATTTTGCAGCCACAAGCTCTTGATTTGGATTTTGTGGATTTACTCAAACAAATACAATTTGACATTATTATTGTAGCTGCTTTTGGGAAAATACTCCCAAAAGAGATTTTAAGTCTCGCACCTTGTGTAAATTTGCATACCTCGATATTGCCAAAATATCGAGGAGCAAGCCCTATACAAGAAAGCATTTTGGCTAATGAAAAGTTTTTTGGCGTTACACTTATGAAAATGGAAGAAGGATTGGATAGTGGAGATATTTTGGGGATGAGGATTATCAAGAATCATCAGCAAAATTCAAAAGAACTCTTTGGTGAATTATCAAATGCGGCGGCTATTTTGACTTTGCAATATTTAGAAAAAAGAGATTTGATTGTCCCTATGCAGCAAATAGGGGCTGATGCAACTTATTGCAAGAAAATCAAAAAAGAAATGGGGATAGTGGATTTTAGTGATGCAGAAAATTTGTATCGCAAGGCATTGGCTTATGAGGGGTGGCCCGAAATTTTTTTGAAAAATGGCTTAAAAATCAAAGAAGTTGTTTTAAACGAAATTCAAAGTTGTAATTTAGCAGGAGAAATATTAGAAATCACAGAAGATAAGATTTTGGTAGGTTGTCTGCAAGGAAGTGTGTGGATAGGGACTTTGCAAGCACCTTCTAAAAAAGCGATGAGTGCTTATCAATATTTGCAAGGAAGAAGATTAAGAAAGGGTGATATTTTAAGCTAATGAAAGTAATTGTTTTTGAGGAATTGCCTTCAACTCATCTCTTTTTGGCAGAAAAGATTAAAAATCAAGAAATATTGCCCCCCGTTTTGGTTTTGACTCATCATCAAAGTAATGGAATAGGAAGTAGAGGAAATGTATGGAATGAGGTTAAAAAGGGTTTGTATTTTTCTTTTGCACTCTATGAAGAGGATTTGCCAGAAGATTTGGCATTAGAATCTGTTTCGATTTATTTTGGTTATATTTTTAAAGAAGTTTTGGCTAAAAATGGTTCAAAGGTTTGTTTAAAATGGCCTAACGATTTGTATTTGGGGCAAAAAAAAATCGGTGGAATTTTATGCACAAAAATCAAAAATATCATTTTAGTGGGGATTGGGTTAAATTTGAATGCAGAATGTTCAGAGTTTGGCGATTTGGATATTGAAATTTCTAGGGAAGAAATAATCAATGATTTTATTAAGGAAATAAAAAAATATACATGGAAGCAAATTTTTAGCAAATATAAGTTAGAATTCTTCCAAAATTTTAACTATAGTTTTCATCATAAGGGCAAGCTTATTTCGCTAAAAGAGGCTCAGCTTTTGGAAGATGGCTCTATTTTGTTAAAGGGTGAAAGAATTTATAGTCTAAGATAATGGAGCGGAAAATGTGTGAAGTGATTTGTATAGCAAATCAAAAAGGTGGGGTTGGGAAAACAACGACAGCAGTAAATTTGGCAGCCTCTTTGGCGGTTGAAGAAAAAAAGGTATTATTGATTGATGCTGATCCTCAAGCAAATGCAACAACAAGCTTGGGATACCACAGAAATAGCATTGAATTTAATATCTATCATGTTTTAATAGGCACCAAAAAAATTTCACAAATTATACAAAAGACTTCGATTCCTACATTATTCTTAGCTCCCTCAAATATCGGTTTAGTTGGTATTGAAAAGGAATTTTATAGTCAAAAACGCAATGGTAGAGAGTTGATACTTAAAAAAAAGATTGAAGAGGCAAGCACGGCTTATGATTATATCATTATAGATTCTCCACCCGCATTAGGACCGCTTACCATTAATGCTTTAAGTGCATCAGATTCTGTGATTATTCCTATACAATGTGAGTTTTTTGCATTAGAGGGATTAGCGCAATTGCTAAATACCATTAAATTATTAAAAAAAGAGATTAATCCTGATTTGCAAATCAAAGGTTTATTGCCAACAATGTATAGCGGTCAAAATAATCTTTCACGCCAAGTTTTTACGGATTTGTTGCAACATTTTGAAGGGCAATTAATCAAAAACAATAACACAGAAAATATCATAGCAATTCCGCGTAATATTAAACTTGCAGAATCTCCGAGTTTTGGAAAGCCTGTAATTTTGTATGATATTCGTTCTCAAGGGAATATTGCTTATCAGAATCTTGCTAAAGCTATTTTAAAGAGGGCTTAATGGCGAAAAAGAATGCAGGTTTAGGGCGTGGGCTTAGTGCGATTTTGGGGGAAGTTGAGGAAGCATATCAAAATAATTTAAATGATAATTCTGGGTTGGTGGTTGAAATTGAAATTGACAAAATCAAACCAAATCCCTTGCAGCCAAGAAAGGTTTTTGATAATGAGAGTTTGCAAGAATTAGCAGCTTCTATTCAAGAGCATGGACTTTTGCAGCCTATTTTGGTTTATGAAGATATGGATAATTCTGATGAATATTTTTTGATTGCTGGTGAGCGTCGCCTAAGGGCTAGTAAGATAGCACACAAAGAAAGCATTAAAGCAATTATTGTAGATGTTCAAGAAGAGAAATTAAGGGAATTAGCACTCATTGAAAATATTCAAAGAGAGGATTTAAACCCCATTGACTTGGCTCAATCTTATAAAGAATTAATAGAAGATTATGGGATTACACACGAAGAATTAGCCAAAAAGTTATCAAAATCAAGAACACAAATTACTAATACCCTTCGTTTGTTGGAGTTGGATAAAAATGTGCAAAAGTATGTTTTGGAGAATAAAATCTCTCAAGGACATGCAAAGGTGCTAGTTGCCTTACCTAAAGAACAGCAAAATATCATTGCAAATTCTATCATTGGGCAGAAGCTAAGTGTGCATGATACAGAAAATCTTATTAGAAAATTAAAAGAAGGGCAATTGCAAGATAAAAAAATCCCTTCTTTGACTCAAAATAGAATCTCTCCGCATTCAAAAGAGCAATTGGAGAAAATCTGCAAGGCAATACAAAAACAAAATTTGAATATAAAATTGCAAAAAAACAAAATAATTGTAGAGTTTAGTAACGACGAGGAGGTGGAGAGGTTTAGTAAAATTTTACCAAATATAAGTTTTTAAGAAAAACTTAGAAAAAGTCGTGATAAAATTAGAAACATTTTTATTTCAATAAAAAGAAAGGAGTTCAAATGACTATTATCCCAACTCCTTGGGTGATGGCGTTAGTATTTGTTACTTTTCTTATCTTGGTTTATTTATTGAATCGTATTTTGTATAAACCTTTGTTGGGGTTTATGGAAGCACGCGATTCTTCAATAAAAAAAGATAGTGAAGGTATCGAGGGGAATGCAACAGAAATCAAAGCATTGAAGAAAGAGATTGAGGAAATTTTGCACAATGCAAAACAAGAAGCAGCCCTTATCAAAAACAAAGCACAAGAAGATGCTAAACAAAAAGCAGAGGCTAAGATTGCTCAAAAAAGAGAAGAGTTGAATATAAAGTATAAAGATTTTGTCGTTGGATTGGATGAAGAGAAAATCAATCTACGCAATTCTTTATTGTCTCAAGTTCCTCTTTTTAAAGAAAGCTTAAAAGCAAAACTTGGTAAATTATAGGAAGAAGAAATGAAGAAGAATATTTATTTTTTAGTTTTTGTATTTTCTCCATGTATGCTTTTTGCAGCTTCTGGAAGTGGTGAAGTGGATATTGTAGAGAGGACGATTAATTTTGTAATATTTTTTGCCCTTATTTATTATTTTGCAGCTGATAAAATAAAAGCCGTTTTCAAAGAAAGGCGTGAGGGAATAGCGGATTCTTTGGCAAAGATTCAAGAAAAATTACAAGAATCCAAAAAAGCAAAGCAAAAAGTCATGAATGAATTAGAGGAAGCAAAGAAAAATGCAAAAGAGATTATAGAGACAGCTCATAAAGAATCTTCTATCATTTTGCAAAAATCTGAAGAAAATACTAAAAATGAGATTGAACATTTGGTGCGTCAATTTAATGAGAGTATGGCATTTGAAAGAAGAAAAATGGAAAAGCTTGTTATTAGCGAGATTTTAAACGAGTTTTTAAATCAAGATGCTGTTGTATTGAATAAAGATATTTTGGCACAAGCCTTATTGAAAAAGGTTGCATAAAATGAAAGAGTTGATTGCAAAAAGATACATTAAGGCATTGTCACAAAGCCTAAAACAAAAAGAATTGGAAGAAAGTTTGCAAATATTAGAAAAACTTGCTAATGTTTGCACAATTAACAAGTTTCAGGAAATTATGGATTCTCCATATATTAGTGTTGAGCAAAAGATTGAATTTATTTCGCAAGTTATTTTGGAAAATAAATCTAATTCAAAGTTTGCTAATTTTATTAGGATTTTAGCCGAACATAAAAGATTGGATTTATTTCAAGAATTGTATGCAGAATTATCTAGCTATTTGGCTTCTTTGAATAAAGAATATGTGGCAAAACTGATGGTAAGTGATGCCTATGATGAAGCGGTATTAAAAGAAATAGAGAGTAAGTTTAGCCAAAAATTGGGTGTTAATTTGGTGTTAGAGCAGCAAATTACCCAAAAAAATGGGATTAAACTAGTGGTAGAAGATTTGGGAGTTGAAATCTCTTTTTCTCAAGAGAGATTCATTCAAGATTTGAAAAACCATATTTTTAGAGCATTTTAAATTTTAAATAAGGAGTAATAGTGGTAGCAAAGTTACAAGCTGATGAAATTAGTTCCATCATTAAAGAGAGAATTGACAATTTTGAGTTAGATTTAAATATCGCACAGACAGGAAAAGTTATCGCTTATGCTGATGGTGTTGCAAAAGTTTATGGCTTAAAAGATGCTATGAGTTATGAAATGGTTGAATTTGATACCGGCGATAAAGGACTAGCATCGAGTTTGGAAGAAGGCAGTGTAGGTGTAGTTGTTTTGGGAGCTGGAAAAGAAATCAAAGAAGGCACTTCTGTAAAACGACTCGGGAAGCTTTTGCGTGTTCCTGTAGGTGATGATTTAATGGGAAGAGTTGTTAATGCATTAGGGGAGCCTATTGATGGAAAAGGTGCAATTGAAGCCAAAGAGTATAGATTTATGGAAGAAAAAGCACCCGGAATTATGGCAAGAAAATCTGTGCATGAACCATTACAAACTGGTATTAAAGCTATTGATGCACTTGTGCCAATTGGTAGAGGGCAAAGAGAGCTGATTATCGGAGATAGACAGACAGGTAAAACCACTGTAGCAATTGATACTATCATCAATCAAAAAGGACAAGATGTAGTATGTATTTATGTGGCTATCGGACAAAAAGAATCCACTGTAGCACAAGTAGTTAGAAAATTAGAAGAACATGGTGCAATGGAATATACTATTATTGTTAATGCGCCTGCTTCTGATTCTGCTGCTATGCAATATTTAGCGCCTTATGCGGGTGTTACAATGGGTGAGTATTTTAGAGATAATGGAAGACATGCTTTGATTGTTTATGATGATTTAAGTAAGCACGCAGTTGCTTATCGTGAAATGTCTTTGATTTTGAGACGTCCTCCCGGTCGTGAAGCATTCCCCGGAGATGTTTTTTACTTACATTCAAGATTGTTAGAAAGAGCTGCAAAAGTAAGTGATGAGCTTGGAGCTGGTTCTTTAACTGCATTGCCTATCATTGAGACACAAGCAGGAGATGTAGCGGCTTATATTCCAACAAATGTTATTTCAATTACAGATGGACAAATTTTCCTTGAAACAGATTTGTTTAACTCTGGGATTCGTCCTGCTATCAATGTCGGACTTTCTGTATCTCGCGTTGGTGGTGCTGCACAAATTAAAGCAACTAAGCAAGTTTCAGGGACATTGAGATTAGATTTAGCACAATATAGAGAACTTCAAGCGTTTGCACAATTTGCTTCAGATCTTGATGAAACAAGTAGAAAGCAGCTTGATAGAGGTCAAAGAATGGTGGAAGTTTTGAAGCAACCTCCTTATTCTCCATTGCCAATTGAAAGACAAGTGGTAATTATTTTTGCTGGAGCAAGAGGCTTTATGGATGATATTTCAGTAGCAAATATTACAAAATTTGAAGCAGACTTGTATCCATTCTTGGAAGCAAAGTATCCTCAAATTTTTGAAGATATTCGCTCTAAAAAAATGCTTGATAAAGATATTGAGGAAACTCTCAGTAAAGCTTTAGAAGAATTCAAAGCTGGTTTTTCAGTGTAAGTAGGGAGTTGTTATGGGAAACAACTTAAAAGATATTCGAAAACAAATTTCAAGTGTATTAAATACGCAAAAAACTACGCGTGCAATGAAGCTTGTTTCTACTTCTAAATTGAAAAAAGCCGATGAAATGGCAAGGCATTCAAAAATGTATGCCGGCAAAATTGTAGAAGTTATTGCAGAGATTAAGGCTAGGGTAGCAAATGGGGAAAATATCCAAGATAATCCTTATTTTGCCCCCGAAAATAAAGAAATAGGTCTCATAGATATTGTTTTGATTACTGCTGATAAAGGATTGTGTGGCGGATTTAATATTAATACAATTAAAGAAGTAAATCGCATTATCGCAGAACATAAAGCAAAAAATATGAAAGTTCGTTTGCGTGTAGTTGGAAAAAAAGCAATTGAATATTATAAATTTAATGAAATTGAAGTATTAGATAGTGTTGTTGGATTAAGTGCGACGCCTGATTATACGCAAGCCGCAGATTTTATCAATAAAGCTGTGAGCGATTATTTGCAGGGGATAACTTCAAAAATCATTTTGGTGCATAATGGTTTTAAAAATATGATTTCTCAAGAAATGAAAGTATCCCAGCTTTTGCCTATTGAAAGCATTGAAGCATCACAAGAGCAAAATTCAATTTTGGAAATTGAACCTAGTGAGCAAGAAAAGGAAGTTTTGAATCAACTTGCAAAAAAATACATTGAATTTAGTATGTATTATGCACTTGTAGATTCATTAGCAGCAGAACATAGTGCAAGAATGCAAGCAATGGATGCTGCAACAAATAATGCAGGTGAATTGGCAAAGAGTTTGACAGTGGCTTATAATAAAGCAAGACAAGAAGCAATAACAACAGAGCTGGTAGAAATTAATACCGGTGTTGAGTCAATGAAATAAGGAGTGTAATAAATGTCAGAAAATATGGTAGGAAAAATTATTCAAGTAATGGGTCCTGTTGTGGATATTGATTTTGAATCATATCTTCCAGCAATTAATGAAGCATTGGATATTGATTTTGTTGTAGATAATCAATCAAGAAAATTAGTGTTAGAAGTTGCTGCTCATATCGGAGATAATCGAGTAAGAGCTATTGCAATGGATATGACAGAAGGTTTAACAAGAGGGGAAAAAGTTGTAGCAAGAGGAAATCCAATCACAGTGCCTGTAGGTGAGCAGGTTTTGGGTAGAATCTTTAATGTTACAGGAGATGTAATTGATGGTGGAGAAGAATTGAATAATCCAGAAAAATGGTCAATTCACAGAGCGGCTCCTACTTTTGAAAACCAAAGCACCAAAACAGAAATGTTTGAAACAGGGATTAAAGTTGTAGATTTATTAGCGCCTTATTCAAAAGGTGGTAAAGTAGGTTTGTTTGGTGGTGCTGGTGTTGGTAAAACTGTTGTTATTATGGAGCTTATCCATAATGTTGCTTTTAAACATAGTGGCTATTCTGTTTTTGCAGGAGTTGGAGAAAGAACAAGAGAGGGAAATGACCTTTATCATGAAATGAAAGAATCGGGGGTTTTGGATAAAGTTGCCTTGTGCTATGGACAAATGAATGAACCACCGGGTGCTAGAAATAGAATTGCATTTACTGGTTTGACAATGGCAGAATATTTCCGTGATGAAAAAGGGCTAGATGTATTGATGTTTATTGATAATATCTTTAGATACGCTCAATCAGGTGCAGAAATGTCAGCTTTGTTGGGTAGAATCCCTTCGGCTGTTGGTTATCAGCCTACACTTGCAAGTGAAATGGGTAAATTGCAAGAAAGAATCACTTCTACCAAAAAGGGTTCCATCACTTCTGTTCAAGCTGTTTATGTGCCTGCAGATGACTTAACAGACCCTGCGCCTGCTTCTGTTTTTGCACACCTTGATGCTACAACGGTTTTAAATAGAAAAATTGCAGAAAAGGGAATTTATCCAGCAGTGGATCCATTGGATTCTACTTCTAGGATTCTTGATCCACAAGTAGTTGGAGAAGAGCATTATAAAATTGCAACAAGTGTTCAACAAGTATTGCAAAAATATAAAGATTTGCAAGATATTATTGCAATTTTGGGTATGGATGAGCTTTCAGAAGAGGACAAAAAAGTTGTTGAAAGAGCAAGAAAAATTGAAAAATTCCTTTCACAACCATTCTTTGTTGCAGAGGTATTTACTGGAAGTCCGGGAAAATATGTTACATTGCAAGAGACTTTGGAAGGATTTAGAGGTATTTTGGAAGGTAAATATGATCATATTCCAGAAAATGCGTTTTATATGGTAGGTAGCATTAATGAAGTTCTTGAAAAAGCAGAGAAAATGAAGGCGGGTGCATAAGGAGCTTTAATGGAAACCTTGAAATTGGATATTGTAACTCCAGAAGGTAAAATTTTTTCTAATGATGTCAAGAGTGTAACTCTCCCCGGAAGTGAGGGAGAATTTGGCGTTCTACCGGGGCACATTGGCATTGTTACGACGCTGAATAGCGGTGTGATTGAAATTGAAAAAAAAGATGGCAAAAGAGAAATAGTTGCTATCAATTGGGGTTATGCAAAAGTTGATGAAACTAGCGTAGATGTTTTGGCAGAAGGTGCAGTGGATATTAATGGCGATAGTGAGAGTGAGATTGCTCAAGCTATTGCTAATGCTAAAAAACTGCTTGAAGATTCTACGGATAATAAGGTTGCTGTTTCTATGGTTGTTTCACGGATTGAAAATTCTGCAAAGAGTATATTGTGAATCTTCTTTCTTTCAGTGGCGATTATGGAATCACAACAATAGTTGTTCTTGTATGGCTTTCTTTGTATTTTATTTTTGTGGTATGGGTTTTTCTGTATCGCTATATTCGTTTATCTGTATTGACAAGAGGCGAAAAAGAGTGCTTGGAGGATTTGCTAAGGGGTAGAAATCTACTCCCTAGAAATTCTATATTGAATATCAATTTAGGAAAAATAGACAAAAAACCAACAGAATCAATGTTGCAGTATTCTATCAATAAGGCAATCAAAGATACTACTGCTGGTTTGACTTTTTTGGGAATAGTGGCTTCAACTGCTCCCTTTATTGGCTTGTTTGGGACGGTCGTTGAAATACTAGAGGCATTTTCTAAGTTGGGTATGGATTCTAAAGCTACTTTGGATGTTATAGCTCCAGTAATTTCAAAAGCATTGATTGCGACAGCTGCTGGTATTTTGACGGCAATACCTGCTTATTCTTTTAATCTTGTTTTAAAAAGAAAAGTTTTTGAATTAAATACCTATTTGCAGCTACAAATAAATGTTTTAATGTCCTCCAAAAATGAGCATTAGAGATAGTATGAAAGTGAATTTTAATTGGGAAGAGAATCCAGAGCTTAATATCACTCCATTGGTGGATATTATGCTTGTGTTGTTGGCAATTTTAATGGTAACAGCACCTGTGATTGTTTATCAAGAGGAAATAGCACTTCCGCAAGGCTCTAAAACTGCAAAAATGCAAGAAGATTCAAAGATTGAAATAAGGGTAGATATCAAAAGAAATATTTATCTAAAAGACAATGTTTTGGATTTTAAAAGCTTTCCAGATGCCTTTATAGCTTTTGTCAATGGATATGATAGAAATACACAAGTTTATATTAGGGCTGATAAAAATCTTAAGTATGATGATATTATTTATATTTTAAAGATTGCTAAGCAAAGTGGATTTAGCAGAGTTTCATTAGTGACTGATGGGTAATTTTTTCTTAGGATTGTTTAGCGGCAGCGTAGCCGTTTTTAGTTATCTTGCTATTCTTTTTTTGTTTTTATGGAATTTTTATTTTCTTGATGAAGCTCCCAAGCAATATACTTCTTATAAGGAAACAACTTTTAATATAGAATTGTTTGAGGAAGTAAAAACGATAGAAAAAAAAGAAAAAAATATTCAAAAAACACAAAAAACGCAGAAAAAAATCGAGAATGTTTTAGAACATAAACAAGAAAGTGCTTCTAAAACAGCTAATGTTGGAGTTGGCATTAATGAGTTATTTCAGCAAGTGGAAGCAAAAAGAAATGTTCCAAAAGAAGCATTAAAGCCTCAAAGTCAAGATGATAAAATCGCAAGAAGAAAAAAAGCCTTGCAAAGTATCCAAAAAATAGAGGATAATTTAAAAGAAGATATTGAAAAAATTATCTCTAATGTAGAAGTCAAAAAGACAATGAGTTTTGCAGTCCCAAAAGGGGAATATGATGAATTTTACGCTAAAGTCCAAGAAATTTTATATGAAAATTGGAATCCAATTAAGGATCAAAATGAAAACCAAGCAGAAGTTCAAATCGCAATAGACTATCAAGGTAAGTTTTCTTATGAAATTTTAAAACTATCTGGAAATTTGGAATTTGATAAAGCTTTAAAAGAGTTTTTAGATATAATGTGTAACAAAGAGTTTCCTCAATATAAAGGTGGAAATAGAACAAATATTATTGTAATTTTCAAAACAGAGGTATAAAATGAAAAAAATTTGTGTATGGGTATTATTGTGTGTAAATTGTTTGTTTGCAAATCAAGAAATAGATGCAACTTTAGAGGTTGTTAAGAAGTTTGGGAATTTGCCTAATATCTTAGTTCAATATAGTGGAAAAGATTATAATCAAAAGGAATATACTCTTAGAATCTTTAAAATGTTGGTTGCAGATTTGAAAGTAACAGGGCATTTTACAGTGCAAGAAGATGGAAATATTGCAAATGAGATGGTATTGAATTTTGATGAATATCGCAAAGCCAAAATTGATCTCATTGCAAGAGTGTCTGCGGAAATATTGCAAGATGGGTTGGTGGTTAATTTGCAACTTTATGATGCTAATTCAGGGACGCTTGCTTTAAGCAAAGAATATAAAAATTCAAGTGCAGAAACCTATCCTTTTTTGGCACATAAATTAGCAATTGATATTAATGATTATATTCAAGCCCCTAATGTAGATTGGATGGAAAGAATTGTGGTTGTTTCTTATTATACAAAGCCCGGAGAAAGTGAGATTTTATTGAGTGATTATACATTGACTTACAAAAATAGCCTTATAAAAGGTGGATTAAATATCTTTCCAAAATGGGCAAATGAACAGCAAAATGCCTTTTATTATACGAAATATTTAGATAAACCTACTTTATTTAAATATGACTTAACCACAGGGCAAAATACTCAAATTATCAGTAGCGAAGGTATGCTCGTGGCTTCAGATGTTAGCAAAGATTCTACTAAAATACTACTTACTATGGCACCTAATGAGCAGGCAGATATTTTTCTTTATGATATTCCAAGCGCGAAACTTACAAAGCTAACAAATTATCGCGGGATTGATGTAAGTGGAAATTTCATCGAAGATGAAAAAAGAGTAATGTTTATTTCTGATCGTTTAGGTTATCCAAATGTATTTGCAATTTCTGTGGAGGGTGAAGCTAATGGGAGCTTAGAACAAATGGTATTCCATGGTAGAAATAATAACGCAGCAAATGCGTTTGGGGAGTATATTGTGTATTCAAGTCGTGAAACTAATGAGGACTTTAGCCGAAATACTTTTAATCTTTATTTGGTATCTACCAAAAGCGATTTTATTAGGCGATTGAGTGCAAATGGTATCAATCAACTTCCCCGTTTTTCAAAAGATGGTGAAACTATCATGTATGTCAAACATGAATCCAATCAAAGTGCTTTGGGAATCATACGCTTAAATTACAATAAAACTTTGTTATTTCCGTTGCGTGGCGGCATTATTCAATCAATGGATTGGTAGTTTGTATAATTTTTGAAAATATGTTACAATGCTTGATATTTTTATTTATAGGGAGAAAGTTTATATGAAAAAAAGTTTAGTTTTAGGTTCATTAGCAGCTGCATTGTTGATGGTTGGTTGTAGCCAAAAAAGTGGTGTAGATACAAGTGCTTCACAAACACAAAATATGCAAAATGCACAACAAGGTTATGTGGCAGGTAAAGATAATTTTGTGAATATTGAGGATAGAATCCAGTATGTAGAAAATGGATTGCAAAATATTTTCTTCAATTTTGATCAATTTTCAATTCGTCCAGATATGCAAAATGCAGTAGATAATGATGCTAATGTTTTAAAAGATACTGCTGCAAATCCTCTAACAGTAAGAATTGAAGGTAATACTGATGAGTGGGGAACAGATGAATATAATTATGCTTTGGGATTGAAAAGAGCAGTTGCAGTTAAAGATGCTTTGGTAGCTAGAGGTGTAAGTGAAGGTAAAATGGTGCTTGTAAGCTATGGTGAAAGTAAGCCTACTTGTATGGAAAAAACAAGAGAGTGCTGGGCAGAGAATAGAAAAGTTACCTTTAAAATGTTGCCATAAGTAATAAGATAGATGAAATTGCAAAAACCAATTATTGCTAGTGCATTATTAATTAGCTTTTTGTATGGAGTAGAACCATCAGCTTTTAATGCTGGAGGTGACGCTCCCCTTAAAACAGAGACACAAATACTTAACGAAAGGCTTTTTAATCTTTCTAATAAAGTTAAAATGCTTGATGAATCACAAGAAGGTTTAAAAAGTGTTTTTGAGGGTCAAATAAAAAGAATGCAAGAATTTTCTAGTCAATTAAGTCAAATGGCTGATGAAAATAATGCGACAATCTCACAGATGAAAGAGCAGGTGAATACTAATTTTGCATTGCAGAATGAGAATATCGAAAAACTGCAAGCTAGTATTGTAGCACTTGGAGATTTGGTCCAAAAAGTAAATGCACAGACGAAAGTTGAGATTGAAGCATTAAAAAAGGCTATTTTAGATGATATAGAAAGTCAAACTTTGACAGATGAAACAGCTAATAAAGAAGTCAAAAAAGATACAATCAAAGAAGATTCGGTAGAAAATAATGGAAGTGCTCCAAATGCTAATGCAAATATTGCAACCATAGAATCTGCAGAAAATAACCAAAAAGAGTCAAAACAGCCAGAAAAGTCTTTAGCAGAATTTTTTGCAGAAGGTGAAAAACTTTTAGAAGAGAAAAAATATAAATTAGCTGATGAATATTTGCAAACAGCCATAAAGGGTCATTATAAGCCAGCAAGGGGAAATTACTTGCTAGGCGAAATAGCATTTGCACAAGGAAGATATGAAGAGGCAATTTATTATTACAAAACAAGTGCTACACGCTATGATAAAGCAGATTATATGCCGCGGCTTATGTTAAATAGTGCGAAATCATTTGAAAAAATCAATGATAAAGAAAATGCTAAAAAATTTTTAGAAAGTTTAATAGCGCTTTACCCAGATTCCAATGAGGCTAAGGAAGCTGGGAATCTTTTAATAAAAAAATAGGAGACTTTTTATGATAGATAAAAATCAAGTTGTAAGTATTGAATATGAAGTAAAAGAAAATGGGACTGATAAGGTTTTGGATTCTAATGTGGGTGGAAAACCTTTGGAATTTATTATGGGTAGTGGGCAAATTATCAAAGGCTTAGAGGAAGCAATAGCAGAAATGTCTGTTGGTGATAAAAAAGAGGTGATAGTAGCCCCTGTAAATGCCTATGGAGAGTATATTTCAGATTATATACAAGAGGTTCCAAGAGATCAGTTTGTTGGAATTGATTTGCAAGAAGGTATGACGCTTTTTGGGCAAGGCGAGAATGGTGAAACTGTGCAAGTGATTGTTAAAGATTTTAATGATGAAGTTGTAATTGTGGATTATAATCATCCATTAGCAGGAAAAGAGTTAAATTTTGTGGTTACAATTCTTGATGCAAGAGAGGCTACAGAAAAGGAGCTTGCATGTGGTTTGCATCATCATGAACACCATAATGGAGGCGGTTGTTGTGGAGGCGGAGGCTGTGGTTGCCACTAGCATGAAAGTTAAGGAATGAATTATTCTTACGCTTATACGCATTCAAAAATCGATTTTCATTTTCGACAAAATACGAGAGATTTTGTAGTAGAAGAGATTCCTCTTTATGCTTTTAGTCAAGAGGGAGCTCATCTTATATTAAAAATACGCAAAAAAAATCTTACCACTTTTGAGCTTATTAATATTTTGTCTTCACAGTTTGGAATCAAGGCTCATGAAATAGGTTATGCGGGATTAAAAGATAAAAACGCATTAACCATTCAATACATCAGCATTCCAAAACATCTTTTGAAAAATGTCTCTTTGGATACTTTTTCTCATGATAATATTAAAATCTTAGAAACAACTTCACACAATAATAAAATCAAAATTGGGCATTTAAAGGGGAATAATTTTTTCATTCGCATTAAAAAGCTAGATAATCTTAATTCACAAAAGATTCAGCAGGTTTTAAAACAAATTGAAAGATTTGGGATTCCAAATTATTTTAGTTATCAACGCTTTGGTAAAAATTTGGATAATTATTTGCTGGGCAAGGAAATTGTTGAAGGCAAGAAAAGAATGCGTGATAGAAAAATGCAAAATTTTTTGATTAGTGCATACCAAAGTCATTTATTTAATCAATGGCTGTCTTTGAGAATTGATATTTCACATTTGATAACAAAAATAAAAGAAAGAGAAATTTATCAAGCCTTAGAAATGTATTTTCATACAAAAGAGATTCCACAAGCTTTTTTGGATATGAATTATTGCGAAATGCTAAAAATGCAACCCCATTTTTTTAAAATTTTCTATGGGGATTATATGTGCCATTATCCTTTTGGCAAAAATTTTTTAGTAGAAGAAGAATTATTGGTGGATTCTAGGCGGTTTATGGAGAAAGATATCGCACCAACTGGTTTATTAAGTGGTATAAAATCACAAATTTCTCAAAAAGAAGCAGGATTTTTTGAGAGTAAATTCATTGATTCTCGCATTAAAAGTGTAGGGCAGAGGCGATATGCGTGGATTTTTCCTGAGAATCTTCAATTTTTATATAAACAAGAAGAGGCACAAGGGGAATTAAAATTTTTCTTACCCAAAGGTGCATACGCTACTAATTTGCTAAGGGAATTAGCCCATAGAGAGATTATGCAAGAGGAGGAAGAATAATGTTTGATAAAATTATTAGAGAAAATCATTTTAAAACTTTATGTGTTATTGCAATCTATATTTTTATTTTCATTGTAATTGGACTTCTTGTGGATATTATAAGAATCAATGCAACTAGCCTCTCTTTTGGATTTTATGAACTTCTTACTTTTAGGGAGTTTCCATTGGTAACGCTTTGTATGTTAGGCTTAGCTTGTGGGATTGTATTGTATTGTGTTGGAAATTTTAAGCAGATTTTGTTAAGTGGTAATGAATATAAAGAAATCATTTATGGGCAAGAAATCAGCTCTCAAGAGCGAGAATTAAGCAGAATGCTAGATGAATTGTTGCAAAATGCACAATTGAATTTTCGCCCTAAGTTGTATTTGATGGAAGCTCCCTTTATGAATGCGTTTGCGAGTGGTTGGAATGCGGATAATTCACTCATTGCCCTAACAACGACTTTGGTAAAAAACCTCTCCAAAGATGAAGTAAAGGCGGTAATGGCGCATGAACTAAGTCATATTAGGCATGGAGATATTCGTTTGACTTTGGTAGTTGGTGTTTTGAGCAATATTATGTTGTTAGTTGTAAATTATGGGGTTTATATGTTTTTGGGAAATTCAAGGGAAAAAGGAGCAAATGCTGCACGCAGTATTCTTTTGATTTTGCAATTTGTGTTGCCTCTACTTACAATTGTCTTACAAATGTTTTTAAGTCGTAGTCGTGAATATATGGCAGATTCTGGAGCAGCTTACTTGATGGGAGATAGCACCCCTATGATACGAGCATTGCAAAAAATTAGCGGAAGTTATGCGCAATCAGACTTTAGTGATATTGATACAAATCCAACAAGATCGGCTTTGTATATTGTGGGATTTAAAGAAATATTTAGCACGCATCCGAGCATAGAAAATCGCATTAAAGCTTTACTGGGTAAATAAAGGAAAAATATGGAAGAAAAAATTAGAGCCTTTTTTGATTATATTGGAGAAGATAGGGATAGAGAGGGATTGTTGGAAACGCCAATGAGGGTGATAAAGAGTTGGGAGCATCTTTATAGTGGTTATAAGAGCGATCCAAAAGAGATTTTGGGAAAGTGCTTTAGTGATGGAGCTTGTGATGAGATGGTTGTTTTGAAGGATATTGAATTTTATTCCGTATGCGAACATCATCTTTTACCATTTTTTGGGAAAATTTCTATTGGCTATATTCCTGATTCCAAAGTTGTTGGAATCTCTAAGTTAGCAAGGCTTGTAGAGGTGTTTTCAAGGCGTTTGCAGATTCAAGAAAAAATGACTAGTCAAATTGCTGATACCATTATGGAAGTTTTACAGCCTAAGGGTGCAATGGTTGTTGCGGAGGCAAAACATATGTGTATGGTAATGCGTGGAGTAGAAAAACAAAATAGCATAATGACTACTAGTGCAATTCGAGGGCTTTTTAAGAGCGATCATCGCACACGAGAAGAGTTTATGGGGCATATCCGTTCTTAAAGTAAAGAAGCGTCGAATTTTTTTTGTAAATAGAGCGGTTGATAGGATTGCTTTGCTTTTCTTAATCCTTCAATCCCCAAATCTTCCTCCCGATTAACTAGTGTGTAATTACTCCATTCATTTGCTAAAAATTCTCTATTTATAGCTTGGTAGGCACCTTGATATTCAATATCCGCTTTTTCTATATGAATGACAATAGTTTCATCATTGAGTGGTTCTCCAAAGCTAAATGCAATAATTTTATCTTCAACGCGAATAATGCCTCCCTTAAAATCTAAGGAAGGAAATTTTTTAAGAGATTCTATGATGCCAATGTATTCATTTTTTAATCCCTCACTTGCTGTATCGCTTATTTTGCCAAACCATTCTTGGTAAGTTATGATGAGTTCTTCTAAATTATCTTGACAAAGAGATTCGTATTTGAAATCATAACGCTCCATAAAGCGATTAAGGTGAGTTTTTTTCTTGTGATATTTTTTGCCTTTAAGCTCTATAAGTTCTGGAATCGAGTAAATATAATCACTTCTATCTTCTCTATAGGTAAATTTAAAGGTGTTAGGTAAAATAGCTTCTAGCTCTTCTTTATCAACACAGCTTAAAGAGTGTATGGAAAATTCCATACCTTTTGCCTTGCAAATCTCCATAATATCTAAAATAGTTTGTTTTTTTGCTTCTTTGTTGTTATTTTTGTGAAAAGGGTAAAAAATAAAAGGGTTTTGGTTGGGATATTGTGTTTTGATAACTAAACATTCATTTAAGATAATATAGCTAATATGGCGTGAATAATGCCATAGATAGAGATTAGTAAAAGTAAAATCTGACGCAAGAATATGGTTAGCACTAAAGAAACTATTTATAATTTCTTTATCTTCTATATCGATTGGTTTCCATTGCATTTTTAATTCCTTTCTGTATAAAAGTGAATTGTAATACAAAGAATTAAAAAGATAGATTAAGTTTTTGCACTCTTTCTTGTTTTGGTAAAAATTTTTTGGTTTGTTTGAGTTTCCTCATTTCTTGAGCAAGTTTTTCTTTTTGTACTTTTGCATATTCTCCAATTTGCTCTAAAACTGCTAATGCTTCAAACATTTCATCTCTTGTTTGTAAAACCGGAGTATTTGCCATTAATTCTGTTATTTTCGCGTCATTTTTATTGAGATATGCCACTTTTAATTCATTAAGCCAATTCATTGTGATTTACTTCCTTCCAAGCTTCAAGTAAGCCTTTTGTTACTTTAATTACAATATCAATTTTTTCTTTGCTATTTTCCATATTTGCTTGTGTTAAAAGCTTTATTTGATGGGTGTAGAGTCCTGTCAAATAGTGTGCGACTTGACCGCCTTTTTCGTAATCCAAAGAATTAAGTAACTCTACAAAAATATCTGTCGTGCGATTGATATAATAAATCTTTTTTTCTATATCTTCTGCATCAATGCAGCGCTTTGCCATTGAAGCAAAACGCAAGATACCTTCATAAAGCATTTCTACAAGCTTTGCAGGAGATTCAACAGCAACAGAATTTTGCTGATAAGAATTATAAGCCAAGTTGCTTTTCATTATTTGCCCTTTATTTAAGAATTCATTGCTTGATTAATGAGCTGTGTAATGGTGTTTGCAGATTGCTGCATTTGTGCAATCATTTGGTCATAAGCGGACCATTTTTCAGCCATAATCTCGTATTTGGTGTCAATTGATTCTTGTGTGGAAGTTTTGTCCTCATTAAGTGTTTTTTGTTCGTTAATGAGAGTGGTTTCTAGAATCTTAAGGGTAGAATTACTTCCGGTAATAAGAGAATCCATCGTATCTCTAAGTCTAGTGAAAACTCCATCTGTTTCAATAGTTTGACCTTTTGAAGTTGTTGCAGAGCTTCTAAAAAATTCTACTGCAGCATCGGGGTCTTCTTGAAAAGCAGTGTTAAAAGTATCTTGTTCAAAAGTCAATGTCCCATCTTCATTCATATAAACGCCATATTTGACAAGGCTAGTTCCATTAGCGTCAGTAGAATTTATGATGGCGTTGAGCTGGCGTGTAATACTTCTAATTTCACTATTTCCATTGAATACTCCAGAAATCTCAGTTTCAGCGTCATATTTGGTAAGCTCTTGGAGTTTGTTATATATTTCATTGTAGCTTTCTACAAAAGCCTGCATTTCTTCAGCAATGCCTTCATCATCTCTTGCGATTCGGACAATTACATCTTTTCCTGTTTCTGTAATTGAAGTGAGTTCTAAGGACAATCCAGAAACAATATCATCAATGTTGTTAGTATCTCTCTCAATAGGAATGCCATTGTAAGTGAGCTTTGCATCTTGAGCTTTTTGGATATTAGTAATATCCATTTTATCTAGTAATCCTTGAGAAGAAGTGTATGAACCAGCTACCATACCAATAGAATCTAAGACTTTTGTTTGTTCGCTTGCATCAGCCCCTTCAGCTCCAATGGTAACACTTTTGCCCACTAGGCTAATCGCACCATTTTTGCCTTCTTCGGCCTTGATTCCTGCTTGCTGCAAGTTAGTATTTTTATTAATTTCATCAAGTATTGCTTTGCGATTTTCTTCGGCAGTATTACCTTGTTTTGTTAGCTGGCTTAAATCAAATTTTTCCCCATTAATGGTAAAAACACCTGTAAGAGCACCCGCTGCGATTTTCATTTCTGTTAAAGTTTCATCTCCTCCAACAGAAGTTTTAACAAATCCCAAATCTGTATCAACTGCACTTGCTCCTTGTGAAGCTTGTAGTTTGACATTGTTAGCTTCTACTTTGATTGTGCCACCTGAAGCGTCATTAAACATAAGTCCATTACCAGAACTATTTAGGCTAATTGTGATTTCACCTTTATCGATTTTATCTTTGAGGTTGGTATGGTTAGTTTCAATTTCTTTGTTGATTGCATCAAGTATAAGGCTTGCATTGTCTTTTGCTTCATTGCCAAAATCACTGCCAATTTGGCTCATATCAATGCTAATTTTTTCTCCGCCAATCTCAATATCAAGCATCCCGCTAGTGATTTTACCACCGGGTGTTGCAGCACTTTCTAGTGTGCTACCAAAATAGATTTTGTTATTTGCCCCTGTATTTTTGGATTGAATCATAAGCTGATAGGGATTTTCTCCGCCTGTTTTCATAATGATGCCCATAACTTCACCATTTGTTGCATCTGTAATGCTTTGTGCAACTTCTGAAAGTGTAGCTCCAGCTTTGATATCTACACTATAATTAGAGCCATTATAGTAAAAGTTCAAAGTCGTGTTATCGCTACTAAAGATACTATCTCTTGAAGCAAATTTAAGTCCGACTTGATTAACATCATTTTGTGCAAGTTGTGAGACATTAATGGTAATATCTTGGATTGCTAATCCATCTCCCGCTGTTGCTTTGACACCACTTCCTTCCACCGTTGCTTGTCTTTTTTGATAAGTGCTATAATCTGATAGATTCTTAAAGCTTGTATTCAAAGAAGTCATCATGGTTAGTAAAGAGGTAAGCTCTGTTTGTTGCTCCATATTTTTTTCAAGCTTTTCAGTGATTGGATCGATTTGATTGCTAACATCAAGATCTTTCATTTGCTCGATAACATCCCATGTTAGGTTACTTGAAATACCTAATACTGATTGTGTTCCTAGTGCCATACTTGCCTCCTTATTTAAGCTTGTTTATCAAAAATCATTCCCACAATTTCTTTCATTTTTGCAGCTAACTGCATTGCCTCATCACTTGGTATTTTGCGTATAAGGCGATTTGTATCACGCTCGCTTACAGTAATATACAATCCTTCAATATCTTCGCTAAAGTTAAAAGCAATACTTGTATTAAGAGGGCTTAACTCTTTGTTGAGCTGCTGCGCTAATTGACTAAGCTCTTGTTTTTGCTCTTCAATATTTTTTTGCTCGTTACTTTCTTGAATGTTTTGCTGCATTGTCGCAGAAGAAACATTATTTGAATAGGTGCTTTCTCCTTGTCGATAAGAATTCACTTGCATATTACTAGCAATATTCATTCCATTTTCTGTGATATTCATAGCAATCTCCTTATTATCTATGGAATCATTTTAAAAGTATATCGGATATTTTACAAAAAAATGAAATAAAAATGATTAATTTTTTAAAGAAATTAACTCTAATGGGTCAATATGCTTATCTTTTAATGTAACTTCAAATTTTAATGTATTTTCTATTCTTCCTATTGTATAGCCTTTTTTGATGGTTGTTCCGGGTTTAATAGTGGGGGCTATTTTGTCGAGTTGTGCATAAATGGTGTGCATATTATCCTTGTGCTCAATGATGACGACTTTTTTTAAAATAGGGGTATCTTTGGCAAAAACGACCTTGCCATCTAACACACTTTTTACTTTATCATCACCTTTTGTGAGTAAAGTAACCGATTCGTTAAAAACTTTCATTTTATAAACTGGATCATAATAAGGTCCGAATCTTTTTTGTATTTCAAAATCATCTAGGGGTGCGATAGTTTTGGAGCCTTTGTATTTTGTGGTGCTAATATTGTGATAAGAGCTTGCTACTTGGCGGACATCAAAATCATTTTGGGTTTGGGGAGTTTGAGATTTTTCTTGACTTTTGGCTAATTCTTCTCGTTTTTTGCGTTTTTCTTCTTCTTGGCTTTTAAGGATATTGAGTTGGACTAGAATCTCTTGCAAGCTATCACGCTCTTTGACGATTTGCTGGAGTTCTTTGTTGTATTTATCCATTTCTTTTTGATAGGTGGCTAGAATCTTTTTTTGTTTGGCTTGCAAGTCTTTGAGATTATTTCTTTTTTTGTCTTCTAGGGAAATAAATTTTTCTAGTTGCGTTATTTCATTTTGTAGGGCTTGTATGTCTTGTATAATTTGTGTTTGTTGTTGGCTTAGATTGGTTAGTTGCTCTTTTGTGGAGTGATTGATTGCTTTGAAGCTTTCTTCTGTGATTAGATCTTGGATAGATTCTGGTTGAAAATCGTTTAATAAAATGGCAAAAGAAATATCTTTGGCTACCAAATCTATAATAGCAAGTTCGATGTTTTTACGTTTTTGATAAAGGGTTTCTTGCTCGTTAGATAAGGTTTTGATGAGTTTTTCTTTTGTGGTGTATTCTTGCTTGTTTTTGGAGATGTTTTTTTCGCTTTCTTGGATGATATTTTCCAAAGTTTCTAATTCTTCTTTTTGTTTGTTGATGTGATTCCCGATTTCTTGAAGTTTTTGATTGATTTGTGCTTCTTTTTTCTTTTTGCTTTCTAAAGCGGTTTTATTTTGTGAAATTTTTTGAGTGATTTCTTTTTGGTCGGCATTAAGGCTAATAAAACAAAGAAATATAACAAGAATTTTGAATGGCATTTTAGTCCTTTTGTTGCAAACTAACAATCCACACAGAAACCAAAGAAACTACCAAACCAACAAGCAATAAAACAATAGAATCGCTTAAAGGCGAGAAAATATCAGGCTTTAATCCAAGTTCTTGCATAAAAATCAAAAGAGTAGGGTTTGTAGATACATAAAACAATCCAATCCCTACTATAATGGTGGCAATAATGGTATCCAAGCAAGCAAGACGGAATAAAATTTGCGAACGCATCCATAAAGGCGCACCAAGCAAAGTCATAATTTCCATTCTTTCTAAATGTTGGAATTTCCAAATTTCAATTTGTTTAAACATTAAAAGAAGGCTAATTAATGCAATGAGGCTAGAAAAAATAATAACACTGCTATTAATTATTAAAAGAAGTTGGTAGATTTGGCTGTGGCTTTTGGTGAAAGTTTCTACTCGTATGATACCATCAATTGATTTTAAGGAATTGTTGATAACACTAAGGCGAGCAGAGCTGGGGTAAGTATTGAGACTTAGGGAATAAAAATGTGGCAATGTATTTTTTAAAACAATAAGATTTGCTTGACTAATATTATCTTTTAGGCGGTCAAGCACAATTTTGGAATCTATTGAAGTAAGGCTTTGGGATTCGCTAATTTTTTCTTTGATGTCTTGTAAATTTAGCTCTTTTGTAGAAGCTAAAATGATTGCATAGTTTTTTCCAAGCGTGTTTTCATAATCATTCAAGGTGCGATTAACGAGTAAAATGCTTTCTAATGCAAATAGGAGTGCAACTAAAGGAATAATTAGGGATAGATGGTTTTTAAGAGAGTTCATAAATTACTCCTTCTTCAATGTGTAGATGTCTGTATTTAATACCAAAAGTTTCTGGGATTCTGTGAGTTACAACAACAATAGTAATGCCAAGCTGTTCATTAACACCCTTTAATAAGCTCCAAATTACTTCGCTAGAATAATCATCTAAGTTTCCGGTTGGTTCATCTGCCAAAATCAAAAGTGGATTATGAGAGAGCGCTCTTGCCATTGCTACTCTTTGTTGTTCTCCCCCGCTTAACTCCAAAGGATATTTATTGCCTTTGTGGGAGAGTTTTATGTGTGCTAGAAGTCTATCAGTCTGGGCTTTGCAAGATTCTTTTGTGAAACCCCCAATAATCATAGGGAGCATAACATTTTTTTCGACATTGAAATCTTTGATTAATTTGTAGTCTTGAAAAATAATACCAAGATGGCGGCGTAGATTTTCTATGTTTTTTTTGCTGGTTTTAAACATTTCCACTCCGCATACTTCCAAAGAGCCACTTTTGAGCGGTAAATCTCCATAAATAGAGCGTATGAGTGTGCTTTTTCCACTTCCACTAGGACCACTAATAAAAACAAATTCTTGTGGAAAAATATTAAAGCTGGCGTTTTTGATGATAATTTCATCTTTGTAGCCTAAGTTAATGCCTTGTGCTTTGATGATTGCTTCCATAATTAAAGTCCTTGTGTTGGTTTTTGGTTTAAGAGTGAAATAAGCAGCTGGTGGGCTTTGTGATTAATTTGCGTTGGTAATGGATTCTCTCTAAAATAATGCAAATGTGTATCTTCTATAAGGTAGCGAGTTTCTGGATAATTGAAATCGCCAAATGCAATTTTGAGTAATTTGCAATCTGTGGAATCTACAATCAATAAGTCTTCTAAGTGCAAAAAATAATCCTCTTGAATAATTTTCTTTTTTTGAAAGAATTTTTGAAGGGAAGTGTTTGAAAAATCAAATGTATAATCAAAAGATATAGGGCTACTACTTTGTTTTGCAAAGATTTCAAGATTGTAAATATTTTTTTGCTGTTTTAGCCATCTAGCTTCATATTTGCTGATAATCTCTTCTTGTGCATTTGAAGTGTATTGAATCTCTAAATTAGGGTTAGAGGTTGCAAGTTCTTTTGCATAGCAAAAATACTCATAGCTATCTGTGCGTAATTGTAAATGTCCATTTGGTATTAACACTCTTGAGGCTTGAGAGAGAAAGGCATTGCTAAAGATTCTTCTATGGGGTTTTTTATCCCAAGGGACTGGAAAATGCACGAATATTTTTTCAAGTGTATTAGAGGGAAGAAGCTCTAAGAAGATTCTAGCATCGTAGGCTAAAAGTAGGATATTATCAAGTTTATTTAATTCAATTTGTCTAGCAACTTGCTCCAAAGATGGATAATGAATCTCTAAACCAATGTGTAAAATATTAGGGTGTTTTTGGGCATTATAGAGGAGATGCCTACCGCTACCAAAGCCGATTTCAAGCCAAACTTTTGGATTTTTAAGGTTTTGTTTTTTGAGCAAGGTGTCAAAATCCAAGAAATCTTCAATATGCTTAATAAAGGGTATTTTTCCCAAATAGAGATTATTTTTTTCATGAAGATTGTGGGTGAGTAAGGAATCTTGAAATTGAGAGAGAATTTCTAGGGATTTTTTGATAATGCCAATGGGGGCAATTTTTGAGTTTTTATCGCATTTTACAATGGTTTCATGGTTAGTTTTTTTGATTTCTAGGAAATAGTCTTTGTTTTTTAGAGAAGAAAGAGTAGGGGAGAAATGCACTTGCAAAAGCGAAAAATTAGGATTATTAGCCGAAGTAAATAAATTAGTAAAAGTAAATTCCCCTTCTTTTGTTGTAGAGGTGAATGGAAGGGGAGGAAGGGTGAGGCTTTGAGTTTTGAAATGTGGCATTATTTGGCGGGTAAAAATAGCATAATTTCTTCAGTTTGTTTTGATTCTAAGCCATTTTCATCAACAGCGCTGATTCGGTAATAGTATTTTTCTCCAGCCCTAACTTCATTATCAATAAATTCTGGTGTAAGGACTTTATTGTAACGCAAAGTTTCTCCAAAAAAGCTTGAATCTTTTTTATACACAATATATTCTACTGCACGATTATCTTGTGGATTCCAGCGTATAACTGCAGAATTTCCTTCAATTTGTGCATAAGTGATTAAAGGGGTATTAGGTAATCCCAAAGTGGTTCCTATAATCGGTCCTGTTTCAAGGCTTTCTATGCCATCTTTATCAGAAGCGGTAATTTTGTAATAATATTGTTTGCCATTATCGTCAATAATATCTTGGTAAGTATTGGTATTATTTGGAATTGTGGCTAATTTGCTAAAAAAATTAGATTCAAAATTTGAGCGAAAGAGGTTGTATTGTGTAACTTCTGGATTTTGATGTAAATCCCATTTGAGTGTAATTTGCTTGGGGATATTGTTGCTTGCGGTAAAATTAGAAATAGGGGTTGGTTTGGGTTTTGTGGTCGCACTTACAATTTGTGAGGGGAGGGATAGAGTTTTATTGACATTGTAAGCAAAGATTCTATATTCATGCGTTGCGTTATCTTCAAGCTTGGTATCCAAATATTCCACTAATAAGCGATTATTTATATCGGCTAATTTATCCCAGTTTCCTTTGGAATCTTTTTTTTCTATAATATAGCCTATTACCCTTGTATCTTGGTGAGGATTCCAAATGATTTTAATTTTTCTAGGGTAGTTTCCTATGGCTTCAATATAACTTACAGCGGTGATAAATTGTGTTTTTGCACTAATGGGTGAGGAGAATTGAGAAATGTTTTTTTGTGCATCAAAAGAAGCAAATTGATAGAGATATTCGGTATTGGATTCAAGTTTATTGTCTGCATAATGTGTTGTGAAACGAGAATCTAGCGTGGCAATTTTGCTAAAGCTTGTTTCATTTGGCTTTTTGCGATAGATATAGTAACCTGCTATTTCTGGATTTTGGATTAGATTCCATTCAAATGCAATTGTATTAACATCGCTTAATACGCGAATGTCACTAGGAGGAGTAATGTTTGGATTAATAGAGGGTGTGCTCCCAAAACTAAAATTGCTACTTGAACTACTACAAGCACTAAAAAATGCGGCAATAACTAATATTAAAAGCTTAAAAAAAGTGTTTTTAAATAAAAATAACATAATCAAGAATCCTTAAATTTCCTAAAATATGCTTTTAGGTTTTGATTTTAATATAATTAAAAAGTTTTATCATAGCATAGATTTGCCAAAAAATCTATTATTTTTATAAATTAGCTAAGTTTTGTTTTAAGTAAATTTTGAAAGATAAATATCTTGTAAAGGCAAAATGAAATTTTTTGCAAATGATTCAAAATCTTGTGAGGCATAAAAATTTTGGTGCAAAAAAAGAAGCATATCTTCAAAAAGAGGTGCATAGATTTTTAAGGGTTTTTGGGTGGTTGGGTGCTTTAGATAGAGCAAAGAAGAGTGGAGAAGAATCCTTTGTGTGTAATTTCCTTTGTAGTTATAAAAAAAATCTCCTAGAATATGGCGATTAATTTTGCTTAAATGAGCGCGGATTTGATGTGTTCTGCCACTAAAAAGTTTTGCGCCTATGAGTTCAGTTTTGCCATTATCGATGATTTTGAAAAATGCAGTTTTTGCATCTTTGGAATCTGGAGTTTGCTTGGAAGTTGTAATGTATTTTAAGCGATTTTTTGGGTGTCTTATCAAAGGCGAATCTATAATAATATCTTGTTTGAGGGGCTGGTTGATAACACAAAGATAATAGCGTCCCATTTCTTTGGTTTTGAGTTGTTGGCTTAAGATTTGATGGGAATGGTTATTTTTGGCAATGACAATGGCACCACTTGTGGTTTTGTCTAATCGGTGAATAATGCCTTCTCGATAAGAATCTCCCAAATTGGAGAGTTTGAAATTTTGCTCTTTTAGCCACTCATGGAGCGTGTATTGGGTGTCTTCTTGGTTGGTTTTATGCACCACCAAATTAATGGGCTTGTTGAGGACTAATAAATCTTCATCTTCATATAAGATTGGAATGTGGATTTTTGGAGTGGGTTTGGCAGTTTCCAAAAGAGAAGAGAAGATATGAATCTGGTCTTGCTCTTTGAGGATAATTCCATTTTTTGAGGCTTGTGTTTGATTGAGGGTGATTTGTTTGTTGTGAAGCATTTTGTTGATTTTATTGCGTGATAAATTTAGTTTTGTTGCCAAAAAAATATCTAAACGCATTCCAGTTTCTTGAGAGGTTACCAAAAAATTTAAAATTTCTCTTTCCATTGCCAAATGTTTTATTCTTTCCTAGATTAAATTATGTTAAAATTTCTATTATTTATTTTTTAAGGTTTATTTGTTTTGTTTGGATTTAATAGAAATATTCTATCATTTTTTGATTTTACTTTACCTTTATTAGTGACTCCTTTGATTTTGTTATCATGGTTTTTGATTAATGAAAACAATGAATTTTTGGGCAATAAAGTCCTTATTTATGCTTTTATTGGATTATTGATTTTTATTGTAGTTTTTTTGATTCCTATACGGCGTATGACTTGGGCGATTATTGGGTTTTATTGGATTAATATTATATTGCTGATTATGGTAGATTTTTTTGGCGATATGAGGCTTGGGGCTCGTAGGTGGCTTGAAATACCTTTTGTGCATTTTACCTTCCAGCCTTCAGAGACAATGAAACCTGCTTTGATTTTGATGCTTGCTTATTTGATTACTAAGAATCCCCCTAAGAAAAATGGTTATGGATTGCAAGAATTTTTGAAACTTTCCTTTTTTATTTTATTGCCTTTTGTTTTGATATTAAAACAGCCAGATTTGGGGACAGCGCTTGTATTGTTGATTATGGGATTTGGTGTTTTATTTTTGGTGGGAGTGAATTATAAAATATGGTTGGTTTTACTTATTTGCGTGGGTTCTCTCTCTCCGGTATTGTATGCAAATTTGCATGATTATCAAAAAAAACGCATTGTGGATTTTGTATTAAAAGAGCCTGATTATCAAGTCAAGCAATCAATTATAGCGGTTGGTTCGGGTGGAATCTCTGGCAAAGAAAAAGAAAATGCCACTCAAGCGACTTATCGTTTTTTGCCTATTGCGACAAGTGATTTTATTTTTCCTTATTTTGCGGAGCGTTTTGGGTTTGTGGGTGTTATTGGATTGTTTATTTTGTATGTGGCATTGATTTTTCATATTTTTAGTATTGGCAATGTGGATAGTAAGGATTATTTTCTCAAAGTAGTTGCTTATTGTGTGGGATTATTGATTTTTGTTTATTCGTGGGTAAATATTGCTATGACAATAGGATTTGCTCCCGTGGTTGGAATCCCATTGCCGCTTTTTAGTTATGGTGGGAGCAGTTTTATTACTTTTATTATTTTGTTTGCAATTTTAGAACACCTTCTTGCTTTTAAATATAAATTTGTGTATAATTACGCTTCTAAAAATTTTTTAAAGAAGGGCCCTTAGCTCAGCTGGTTAGAGCACTCGGCTCATAACCGATTGGTCATAGGTTCAAGTCCTATAGGGCCCACCACTTTTTACCTTCAACTTATTTTAGGAAAATTATTATGAAAATCCAATGTGTTAATATTAAATGTCAAGGTTGCGTTAATAAAATTCAAGAATCTTTAGGGCAAAAATTCCCTACTTTAAAAGTAGATATTCCAAGTCAGAGTGTCGAAGTAGATGCTAATGAAGAAGAATTGAAAGAGATTAAAGCAAAGTTACAAGAATTAGGATTTTTGAAGTCAGAGGGAGTTATGGGGAAAATCAAAGGCTTTTTTCAATAGATATATTCAAGTTTTTTAAGGATAAATATGGAGATTCTGCTACTTATTACAATCGTAATTATTGCGATAGCTTTTATTAATTTCAAAGATTATTTATCAAATCCTCAAAAACGCCAGCAATTTCAAACAACTATTCAAGATAATCAAATCCAAGAAGAATTTCAAGAATATGAAGACCCTTATAAAAATTTAAGCAAAGAAAGCAAAATCAAAAAAAGTCAGTATGGAGTAATGGTTGGATTATTGGCAAAGTTAGCACAAAGTGATGGGAAGATCTGCGAGCTTGAAAAAGAGCTAATAGAAAGCACTATCGAAGATATTGCACAATCACTTACATTGCAAAGCGCTATGAATCAAAAAGAAGAAATTTTGGAGATTCTGCATTCTATTTTTCAAAATACTACCGAAAGTGTTGAGGAATTAAGTCAAGCGTATGCGGATTTGACAAAAGGGCAATATAAAAGTCGTTTGAAACTTGTGGAGTATTTGCTAGCACTTGCTTATGCTGATAAAGTTCTAAGTGAAAATGAACGCGAAGTGATTTTGGATGTCGCTGCGTATTTGGAAATTGAAAATGATGATTTTAATAAAATGTATGATGCTTTTGTGGAATTTTATTCCAAAGAGGACATCAAACAAGATTACAAGGAAGCTTGCAAGGTTTTAGGGGTAAGTGAAGAAGCGGATTTAAAAGAGATTAAGACAAAATATAAAGCGTTAGTGAGAGAGTATCATCCTGATATTTTGCACCATAAAGGTTTAGAAGAATCTATTATCAAAACTTCCACAGCAAAATTGCAAGAAATTAATGCAGCATACGAAATTATTGAGCAATATAAAAAGGAAATAGGTGAAAAATAAAAAAGAGATTTTTAGAGATATTGCAGAAATTTATTATTTTTTAGAAAATGAAAATCAAAAAGTCAATTCTCTATATCACGAGGTAGAAGCCCAAAATATCCCTGCATTTTTAAAATGCGTTTTTCAACTAATTCCAAAAACTCCAGAGACAACATTTGCCGTTATTGATAGAATCGTATCTCTAAAAGAAGGTGCTTTGGTAAATGTTTTGGAGAAATTGGGGATTAAAGAAGAGGAAATTTTAAAAATACGCTTTTTAATGTTTCAAGTTACACGAGATTTTTATATGCAAAAGCATGAAAAAGTATTAGAGTTTATTTGCAATAAGAATCTTTTGACGCCTTTTTTGAGGGAGTTGCTCCAAAGTATTCATAAAATTGGTTTGGTGTTTAATAGTTTTTTTGAAAATTGGCAAAGGGAATTGATTTTAGGAATTAATCAAGAATTAAAGCAGAAATATCAAAATATCGAAGAGATTCTAAAAGCACTTCAAGAGAGTATGGAAATAACAGAAAATGGGGAAATGAGTGATAGAAGTTATTCTATCCCTGTGTGGCAAGACAATCAATATCAAGCAGTAGCTTATGCAAAATTTTTTCAAGAGGATTTTAAGAGATTTAAAAAAGTTTTTGAAAATGTTTTAATGCAGCTTAAAGGCATAGAGGAAAATTGTCCAGAAGTAGAGCAGAAGCAATATTATCTTAATTATTTGGAAGCTTTAAGGGAAGCTTTGTTGCAAGAAGATGTAAGTAAGCTTTTGGAATCATGGAGAAAAGTGGATAAAGCTTGGATGCAAATTACCACTCCTTTACAGATTGGGCATCCTTTGGAGTATTATGAAGATCATTATAGAAAAGCAGTTGCACCTGAATGGGATTTAAGAATTGCTAAGATTTATCAAGGTTTGGATTTAACTAATCTAAATCATAAAGATGAATTAAAGATTAATAAAGAATCTTTTTTGGAGTTTTATAGAGAATATACAAAGCAAATGCCAAATTCTGCTTATAAAAATGAAATTGATATTTGTGTGCAAGAATCCTTGCAAAAAACACAAAGCTATGGTGGGCAGCCTTTGTTGTTTTATGGAGCGGAGATTAATGGGTTATTTAGTGCCCAAGTAGTCCCTAATGATGAGAGTGTGAGTGCAAAATTTGGAAAGAAAATATTTTATTTTCCTGATAGGGTGAGAGAGATTTTGTGTTCAAAACCTTTTATGCTTTTAAGTAGCAAAACTTTCCCCAAAGAGTTTTTGGAATTTAATCGGGAGATGTTGTATTTTAGGAAAGAAGATTGGTATAAGGTTTATGAAATTTCGACTATAGGGCATGAATTTGGGCATATTTTGTGGGTAAGTTTAGATACTGAATTGAAAATGAATCAGAGTGGTCAGTTTAAAAATATAGAAGAATTTAAAGCTACTATGGGAGGGTTAGCTTATTATTTTGTAGGACAAAACCATACGCTTTTGAAGGAATTGATTTTTAACACAATTACAAGGGCAGTTGGGCTAATTGCATGGAAAAAGGAAAATGAGGTTTTGCCTTATTATTGTGAGGGATTAATTCATTTGGATATTATGTTTGAAGCGGGGGTTTTAAGGTATAGTGGAAGCTTTGAAGATGTAGCTTTGCAAATAGATGAGACAAAAATACCTCTTTTGGTAGAGAAATATTTGCAAACTTATAATAAACTAATTGAATTTTATCTTTCTAAGGCAGATGCATCTGGGTTTTTGTTTGATTATGTGAAAAAAGACCAAGAAGGTTACTATCAGCCCATAAGAGAAGAACTTGCAAGATTTACTTTTGATTATTATGAACAATACAATAAAATAGGGCAGATTGCAGATTCATTGAAGGTTGAAGAATGGAAAAAAGATTATTTAAAAAGGAAAAATATTGCCAATAATTAGTGAAACAGAAATTAATCAAGCAAGAAAAATGATTTATGAAATGGCAGGAATCCATCTTCCTAGCAACAAAGATTCAACTATTAAAAATCGCTTAGAAAAGTTGGCTCGTGATTTAAAGATTGAAAATTTTAATGATTTTTTTATACAGCTTAAAGCAGGAAGATTCAAGCAAGATTTTATTAATAGTTTTACAACTAACAAAACAGATTTTTTTCGTGAGGGTTTTCATTTTTTGGATATGGTTAATCGCATTTTGCCTCATCGCTTGCGAGAAAATGAGCCTTTAAAGGTGTATTGCTCGGCTAGTTCGACAGGGGAAGAACCCTATTCAATTGCTGCAACCTTGCTTTATGCAAAGGATATTTATAAAGCTAATATTCCCATTAGTCTTGTAGCCACAGATATTGATACTTCAGTTTTAGAATTTGCTAAACAGGGAAAATATGTGGTAGATACTTTTTTGAATCCTCTTCCCACTTGGCTAGATATTAAAGATTTTTTTGAGATAGCACCAAAGAGCCAAAGAGAAATTTATATGAATGCTAAGCAATCCCTAAAGAATATTATTACCTTTAAGCAGCATAATTTATATGCAAAAAATTATCCTTTTGGGCAAAGAGAATTTGACATTATTTTTTGTCGCAATGTTTTGATTTATTTTAAGGTAGAGGATCAAGAAAAAATACTTAATCAGCTTTTTTCTCATTTAAAAGTTGGTGGAACTCTTTATTTGGGGCATTCAGAGAGTATTTTGGGGTTGGCACCAAAGGTGGAGCGTTTGGGGCAAAATATTTTTATTAAAACGAAGGATTGATTTTTGATGCAAATTAATCACAAATATCATCCAGATTTAATCTTGAAATCTAATCCATATAAAAGCGAAGGCAAAAAGCTTATTGCTATTGGAGCAAGCACAGGCGGGGTAGATGCAATTGCAAAAATTTTGCAAGTATTGCCAAAAAATTTACCCCCTATTATTATTACACAACATATTCCAGAGGGCTTTTCTACCTCTTTTGCAAATCGTTTGAATCGCATTTCTTCTATTGAGGTTTTTGAAGTGAATGAAAAAATGCATTTGCATAATTCTTGTGCTTATCTAGCACCCGGAGGCAAACATTTGCTTTTGGATAAAAATTGCAATGATTACTATGCAAAAAGTGTCGATGGAGAAAGAATCTCTCGCCATAAACCTAGTGTAGATGTGATGTTCCGTAGTGTCAATAATGTTGTTGGAAAAAACGCACTCGCAATCATTATGACAGGCATGGGAGATGATGGAAGTATAGGCATAAAAGAGCTTTATGATAATGGGGCTTACACAATAGCACAAGATGAAAATAGCTGTGTTGTTTTTGGTATGCCAAAACAAGCAATTGCAAGAGGGGCAGTTTGCGAAATTGTAGGATTAGATGAGATACCTAATAAAATCATACAATTCTCTAGTGGAAATCTCAAAAGAGGGCATTAAGTGTGGAGCTTTTCTATCCTCTAGCAGAAACGCAGAGTGCTTTTGAGATTAAGGGTTCTTGCTTTATTTCCATGCTTATACCCATTCAAAATTTTGAAAATACGCTACTTTTAATGCGTCAAGAACACACTAAAGCAGTGCATTTTGTGACTGCTAGTCGTTTTTTGAATCCTCAAGAGCAAATTGAAGAATCTTTTAGTGATGATGGGGAGCCAAAGGGGACTTCAGGAATGCCAACACTCAAAGTTTTAAGAGGATATAATTTGATTGATTGTGCTTTATTGACTATACGCTATTTTGGTGGGACATTGCTTGGCACAGGTGGGCTTGTAAGAGCATATACTCAAGGAGCCAAAGAAGTAATTTTGAAAGCCAAAGATGAAGGGAAATTAAAGCCCTATATTCCCCAAAGTATTCAAAGAGTATTTGTTTGCTTTTCTTGTTTAAACAAAATAGAATATCTAGCCAAGAAAATGGAGATTGTGATTTTCAAAAGAGAATTTTTAGAAACAGGCGTAGAATTAAGTGTGCAAGGCTGCAAAAATGCTTTAGAGCATTTTATGGCAAAAGTGGAAGAATTGAATTTTTGAATGTTTAATAAAATTATTATTTTTTTATGTTTTGCTTTGATGGCTTTTGCTAAAGAAAGGGAAACGGAAGCTTCAAAGTATCTTAAGCTAAATATTCAGCACAATAACCCTTTTAATCGCTTTCAAAAATATGGGAATATCTTGGGTGTGCCATTGCCGGTGGTAGAAAATAAAATACCAAAATATTATAAGAAATCTCCTTATTTGGAACAAGAAGAAGTGGTAGATCTCAAAAGTGATGATTGGGAATTAGAACCTTTTGGGCTTAGCCATAAAATCTTTAATGTCGCATTAAAGCAAATTTCTCCAATTTTTAGCCAGCAAATTGATGGTGTATTAGAAAATTATATTCCCAAAGTGAATTTTAATATCAATTTAGATACTTATTTTAGTCAAGATACACAGAATTTGGGGGGAGATATCAATCTTACCTTCCCGATTTTGGAGCATCGTAATTCTTCTGTGTTTTTTCTAGGGGGCTTTATAAGGGATTCACAAACTGGAGAGTGGAGTGAAAAATATGGCATAGAACACCAAATGCAATATAAATTTCTTCAAAATATTATTTTTCGACAATCTTTAATACAAAACAATGACACCCTAAGTGAGCGTATTTGGAATTATGGGCTAGAATATTCTCCTTTTAGAAATTTTTCTACTTATATTCAAAGGGAAAATCGAAAAATACAAAAAGATAGCACAAAAACAGGGGTGCGTTATAGAATCGTATTTTGAGGTTTTTTCCATAAAACAAATCAAAGCCATAAATAAAACTTTTGAAATTTATTAGGAATAGATTTGCTATAATTGCACATAAAAATATCAAGGAACAAAATTGGAATTTATGCGTATTATATTTGAAAAAATGATGTGGAATGCTAGAATGTTTATTATTTTGGCAGTTGTTTTATCGCTTGTTGGAGCGATTTTGCTTTTTATTGTGGCAAGCGTGGATATTATCAAAGCAGCCAAAGATACTGCCTTGTATTATATGCATGCTCTACCAGAAGGCTCTGATATTCACAATATTTTGCTAAACACCATTATTATGGCAATTGATTTGTATCTCATTGCTGTTGTTTTGTTGATTTTTTCATTTGGATTGTATGAGTTATTTATTTGCAAAATACAAATCAAAGATGAGAGTAGCTCCAAGGTATTAGAGATTCATACGCTTGACCAGCTTAAAGATAAACTTGCAAAAGTGATTGTTATGGCTCTTATTGTGGCTTTTTTCTCCAAAGTGCTTAATATGGGTATGAAAAGCACTCAAGATATGCTATTTTTTGCAATTTCTATCCTTGCATTGGCAATAGGTTTGTATTTTTTACATAAAGATTCTAAGCATTAAAATGTTTAAAAAAATATTTTTATTATTGATATTTTTGTGTGTGGTGGATGCCAAAGAGATTAAAATATTAGAATCTATGCAGGCAAAATTTACGCAAAAAATTTTTTCTGATGAGCATACAATTACCTATAAGGGAGAAATTTTTGCACTCGCACCAAGAAGCTTATTGTGGAAATATCAAACGCCAGTTTCAAAAGAAATTTATATCGAGCAAGATACTATGATTATTTATGAGCCACAATTAGAGCAAGCTATTTTTACGCATTTGCAGGAAAATTTAGATATTTTAAATCTTGTTCATCAAGCAGTAAAAATCGCTCAAGATCATTATGTGGCAGAAATTTTAAATCAAAAATATCATTTGTATTTTGCAAAAGGGATTTTGCAAAGAATCTCTTTTGAAGATTCAATGGGAAATCAAGTTGAGATTGTCTTTGAAGATATTCAAGTAAATCCAAAAATCGATCCTAAAATATTTGATTTCAAACCAGCAAGCAATATTGACATTCTTTATAATTAAAGATGTGTAAAAAAGTATAAAATATTTTTTTTGTCTTAGAATTTAATTATTTTTTGACTTTTTTAAAAAAAAGTGCAGTAAAATGCTTGTAAATTCAAAAAATATCAAGGAGTAGTTATGGGAAATATAACGCTTATCAATAATGAAACAGGTGAAAAATTTGATTTTGACTTGATAGAATGCACAAGAGGTCCTAAAGCAGTAGATTTTAGTAAATTATTTGAAAGAACAAATATATTTTCTTATGATCCCGGCTATGGTTCTACAGCAGGCTGCGAATCAACTATTAGTTATGTTGATGGAAAAAATGGAAAATTACTCTATAAAGGGATTCCTATTGAAGAAATTGTAAAAAAATATAAATTTACAGATGTTGCTAAATTATTGATTACAGATGAAGCGCCAAAAGATGAAAAAGAATCCAAAGAATTTGATTTAGAATTAAGGCATCGTTCATTTTTGCATGAAGGTTTGATAAATATCTTTAGTGCTTTTCCGGATAATGCACACCCAATGGCAAATTTAAGTTCAGCAGTAGCAGCATTATCTACTTTTCATTTTGACCACAAAGAAATGGATGATGAAGATGATTATCAAACAATGGCGCGTAGAATCATTGCAAAAATTACTACTTTAGTGGCTTTTTCTTATCGCAATTCTATCGGAGCCCCTTTTATTTATCCTGATATTAGTAGAAGTTATGTAGAAAATTTTCTTTATATGCTTAGGGCTTATCCGGGAGGCAGATTAAAATATACTTTGGAAGGGCATGAAGAAATTACTCCGCTTGAAGTAGAAGCGTTGGATAAAATTTTTATTCTTCATGCAGACCATGGACAAAACGCTTCAACAACAACGGTTCGTAATGTTGCTTCCACAGGTGTGCATCCCTATGCTGCAATTTCTGCTGGAATCAATGCTCTTTGGGGGCCTGCTCATGGTGGAGCAAATGAAAAAGTGTTGGTTCAATTAGAAGAAATTGGTGATGTGAAAAATGTTGATAAATTTATTGCAAGAGTGAAAGACAAGAGCGATCCTTTTAGGCTAATGGGATTTGGACATCGAGTGTATAAAAGCTACGATCCGCGTGCCAAAGCTATTAAGGCTTTAAAAGATGAGCTGAATCAAAAAGGTATTAAAATGAATGCACGACTAAGTGAAATAGCAGAAAAACTCGAAGAAGTTGCATTAAATGATGATTATTTTAAAGAGAGGAATTTATATCCTAATGTGGATTTTTATAGCGGTATTATCCTCACTGCACTTAAGATTCCTGTTCCATTATTTACCCCAATTTTTGTGATTGGTAGAATGCCGGGTTGGTGTGCACAAGTAATGGAGCATATTAAAAATCCACACGCAAGAATCACACGCCCAAGACAAGTTTATCTAGGAAAGTAAATTCAATATTTTTTAAGGTAAGGGCATTTTTATTTTGGATTTGCTAAAATCAAAGAAAAATTAGCTTTTTAGGAAATACCAAAATGACAACACAAGAATGGAATACCAAAAGTTGGAGGGGAAAAGTTGCCCTCCAGCAACCTATTTACAATGATATTGCACTTTTAGAGAGTGTAGAGAAGCAATTAAGTAAGTATCCTCCGCTTGTTTTTGCAGGAGAAGCAGAATCTTTAAAAAAACATCTTGCAAAAGTTTCTCGAGGTGAGGCTTTTTTGCTACAGGGCGGAGATTGTGCGGAGAGCTTTTCTGACTTTAATGCTATAAGAATACGCGATTTATTTAAAGTAATTTTGCAAATGGCGGTAGTGCTGACTTATGCAGGGGCTTGTCCGATTGTAAAGGTTGGACGCTTAGCAGGACAATTTGCTAAACCTCGCTCTAGTGATACAGAAACAATCAAAGGAGTTACGCTACCTAGTTATCGCGGCGATATTATCAATGATATAGAATTTACAAAAGAGGCTAGAGAAGCAAATCCTAATCGAATTTTGCAAGCTTATAATCAATCTGCGGCGACTTTGAATCTTATACGAGCTTTTGCACAAGGTGGATTGGCTGATTTAAATCAAGTGCAAAAATGGAATTTGGATTTTGTGAGTGGAATCTCTAGTGAGCGTTATCAAGAAATGGCGGATAAAATTACTCAAGCACTTGCCTTTATGGGTGCTTGTGGGATTAATTCAAGCAATACTCCGATTTTACACGAGACAGAGTTTTTTACTTCCCATGAGGCTTTATTGTTGAATTATGAAGAAGCTTTGACGAGAAAAGATCATTTGAGTGGAAAATGGTATGATTGTTCAGCACATATGCTGTGGATTGGAGAGAGAACAAGAAATCTTGAGGGTGCGCATTTGGAATTTTTGCGAGGAGTAGAGAACCCATTGGGAGTAAAAATTGGTCCAAATGCTACTAAGGAAGATATTTTGGGGATTTGTGAGATATTAAATCCAAAAAATGAAGCAGGGCGTTTAAATTTCATTATTCGTATGGGAGCAAATACAATCAAAGAAAAATTGCCAAAATTGCTTGAGTCTGTAAAGGGCGAGGGTAGAGAGATTTTGTGGAGCATTGATCCTATGCATGGTAATACGATTAAAGCAAGTAGCGGCTATAAAACACGTACTTTTGATAGTATTTTGGAAGAGGTCAAAAGCTTTTTTGAGATTCATAAAAGCGTTGGGACTTATGCAGGTGGTGTGCATTTGGAGATGACAGGTGAAGATGTGACAGAATGTATAGGTGGTATGCAAGCTATTACAGAAGAGAATTTAGGGTGCAATTATAACACGCAATGTGATCCTAGATTGAATGCAAATCAGGCAATAGAACTTTCATTTTTGATAGCAGATATTTTAAAAGAACGCAAGATATAGCTAGGGGGCTTAATGTTGATTGAAAAATCAATGCCTCAAAAAAGATTATGGATATTTTGTTGTGATTGCAAAAGAAAGGGTGAGGAAGGTTATACGAAAAATTAAAAATTTCTTAGCATTTTTTTAATTTTTCATAAAAGTTTTTTTAAAAATAGCTAAAAATATGCTATAATTTCAAGAAATTTTAATTTTACATAGTAAGGATAGTTTAATGCGTATTTTGATTATCGAAGATGAAATTAGCCTTAATAAAACAATCACAGAAGGGCTTAATGAATTTAACTATCAAACAGATGTCGCAGAAAATTTAAAAGATGGGGAATATTTTATCAGCATTCGCAACTATGATTTAGTGTTGGTTGATTGGATGTTGCCAGATGGGAGTGGTTTGGAAATCATTAGTCAAGTCAAGAGCAAATCCCTACGCACTGCAGTTGTTGTTATTTCTGCAAGAGACGATGCAGAAAGTGAAGTGGAGGCGTTGAGAACGGGTGCTGATGATTTTTTGGCAAAGCCTTTTGATTTCAATGTATTAGTGGCAAGAATTGAGGCTAGACTGAGATTTGGAGGGACTAATCTTATTGAAATTGAAGATTTAATTATCAATCCTGATGAAGAGAAAATCACTTATAAAGGGCAAGAAATCGAACTTAAAGGGAAGCCATTTGAAGTTTTAACTCATCTTGCAAGGCATAGAGATCAAATTGTTTCTAAAGAGCAATTATTAGATGCGATTTGGGAAGAACCAGAGCTTGTAACACCAAATGTGATTGAAGTTGCTATCAATCAGATTCGCCAAAAAATGGATAAACCTTTAGATATTGCAACAATTGAGACAGTCAGACGCAGAGGTTATAGATTTTGCTATCCAAAAGGAGTATAAGAGGTGATTATGTAAGACAAATCACCATTTCCTTTGTCGCTCTTTTGGTCATTTTTTCGGTTGCACTCTATAGTTATTTGTATTTTACCACTTATGGTAATATTAAACAAGAGTTGCAAAAATATAGCCAGCACATTCTTACAAACAATATTACTTATACAACAAATCAATCTTTTTACATTCAAAATACTAATATCCTTTCAAATGATACAATCAAAATTGTTGTTTTAGATGAAAAAATTACACAAGAATATTACAAAAAACAAACCATAAAAGATGATGTATATTTTTCACTTTTTGTCCCATATAAGGGAAATAAGACATTAAATATTACTAAAAATATTACCAAAGAGATGTGGTTTTTAGAGAATCTTTTTGAGGGAATAGTCTTGGTGAATTTCTTTGCACTTATTTTAATACAGCTTTTTGCATTGGCATTTTCTAATATACTCTATAAGCCTATCCATAATCTTTCGCAAACTTTAGAGAAAGTCAAAGAGTATGATTTAGAAACATTAAATAACAATGCGTTGCCATTGGAGTTTCAACCTTTGGTGTATTCTATCAATAATCTTTTGCAAAGAATTAAAAATTATCTTTCTAGTCAAAAACAGCTTTTTATCGGCATTGCTCATGAATTAAAAACTCCATTGGCAGTTATGAAAACAAAATGTGAAGTGACTTTGATTAAAGAAAGACAAAAAGAAGTTTATACTGATGCACTCAAGGAAAATATCTCTAGCATTAATGAGATGAATGCAATTATAAAAATGCTTTTGGATCTTGGAAGGCAAGAGAGTGCGCAATTTGAAAAATCAAGCATGGTTGATATTAATAAAATACTTAAAAAAATAGCTGATAATTTTATGATTCTTAGCAAAAAAGAAAATAAAAGTTTTTTTGTCGAGATTGGAGAAGAGGAAGTTTTATTGACAATAAAGCCCACACTGCTAACCCAAATCGTGCAAAATTTTTTACAAAATGCTTTTAAATTTACTCCCAAAGGCAAAAGCATCTTGTTAAAAAGTAGTGTAGAAGATGGAAAGCTAAATATTATAGTGATGGATGAAGGATGCGGGATAGATTCGGAGCTTAATGATATTTATGCACCTTTTAGACGAGCTGGCAATAAAAGCGGAGCCGGTCTTGGATTGTTCTTGGCAAAAAATGCTGCAAACGCATTGGGAGGCAATATTTCTTTGCAAAATCGCTCTGATAAGCAAGGAACTATTGCAAAATTTCAACTAAAAATTTCTGATAATTGGAATAAAAATTGCTAAGGTTTTTTAGAGTAATAAGGAGATTTTTATGCGATGGATTGTTTTCTTTTTATTTGCTACGATGGCATTTGCACTCCCAAAGGTTGAATTTAAAAATTCTTGTGTCCCGTTAGAAAAATTTAATGATACACAAAAGGAAGTGTTATTGCGTTCTTATTTGGCGGGATATCAATTTGGTTTTGGCTATACATTGGCAGCCATTGCGTGGAAAGAATCTTGTGCTGGAGAATATAAAATGAATTTTCAAGATCCAAGTGCTGGAATCTTTCATGCGTATATCCCGGGCGTTATTAAACGCTATCCCAAATTAAAACAAAATGGTTTTACTCAAAATATGGTTGGAGCTATGTTGGTGGAAGATGATAAATTTGCTGCTCAAATTGCGATTTCTGAATTAAAATTTTGGGATAAGATTCATAAGGGGAATTGGCGTAATATTGTTAAATCTTACAATAAAGGTTATAGTTGGCAAAAAAATTTACAATCCAACATTCAAGCAGAAAAATATTACGCAGATATTGCCAAAAAAGTCAAACAGCTTCAAGAATATTTTGCTTCTAATGAGCTTGATGAGACTGCCTTAAAAATTCCACAAGAGAAATTACAAAATATTGAATATTATGCGAATCTAGAAACCCAAAAAGAAAAAGAACCGCTGTTGCTTCCGATTTATCAAATAGGGACAGAGTTTGCCGCCCCTTTGAAGAAAAATAAAACCATTCTCAAAGAATTTGAATTGATGGAGGATTACTAGAATTGACAATTCAGCCATAGGTTGGCTGTATTTTTTAGTTTATCTAGGCTATCACTCGCATAAAAAGTGATTTTTGTTTTGTGTTTGATAGAATGAAAAGTGTATTGTTGCTTGAGATATTCCATAATGGCATTACCCGAATGGATAAGAATGGGTTTGTTTTGGTAGTAATTAGCAATAGCCTTGGCAATAAGAGGGAAATGTGTGCAGCCTAATATAATTGCATCTGGAGATTCTTTGTAATCTTTGAAATAATATTTCATGGTAGATTCTAAAATCTCTCCTTCAAAAATCCCTTCTTCTACGATTGGCACAAAAAGGCTTGTAGCAAGTCCATTGATATTTGTATAACCTTGTGTGTGAAGGAGATTTTGATATAAATTGCTGTTAATTGTGGCTTTGGTGCCAAGGATTAGAATGTTTGCGTTTTTATTGTCAAGATTATTAGTAAGTGCTAAAACTCCCGGTTCTATTACCCCCACAATAGGATAATTTGCAAATTTTTGCATAGAATCTAATGCATAAGCACTGATGGTATTACAAGCAACCACTAATAAATCAAGGTTAAATTGCTTAAAAAACTCCAAAGCTTCTAATGAATATTGAATGATTGTTTCTTTGCTTCTTACGCCATAAGGCACTCTAGCAGTATCGCCATAGTAGATAATTTCTTCAAAGCTATCTGAATCTATCAAGCTTTTTAAAACGCTAATTCCACCCACTCCACTATCAAAAACACCGATTTTTTTGGGAGTCATCTTATTCCTTAGCGCTATCATTCATCATATTTAAAAACTCTTCATTGTCTTTGCTTTTTTGCATTTGGGAATAAAGAAAGGTAAGGGCATCAATTTCATTATTCATTTGATGAATGGCGTTTCTTAGCACCCATACTTTTTGTAGTTTGTCGTGTCCTAGTAACAATTCCTCTTTTCTTGTACCGCTTTTTAAAATGTCCATAGCCGGATAGATTCTACGCTCTGCAATATGTCTAGCAAGGACAATTTCACTATTTCCTGTCCCTTTAAATTCTTCAAAAATCACTTCATCCATTCTAGAACCTGTCTCAATTAATGCAGTAGCAATAATCGTTAGTGATCCACCCTGTTCGATATTTCTTGCTGCACCAAAGAATCTTTTTGGTTTGTGTAGTGCATTTGCATCTACCCCCCCACTTAATACTTTTCCACTACTTGGAGTAGCGGTATTATAGGCTCTTGCAAGACGAGTAATAGAATCTAATAAAATCACAACATCTTTACCCATTTCTACCATTCTTTTGGCTTTTTCCACAACGAGTTCTGCAACACGAGTGTGGTTGTTTGCTGGCATATCAAAAGTAGAGCTATACACTTCGCCCTTTACGCTTCTTTCCATATCAGTTACTTCTTCTGGTCTCTCATCCACCAACAACACAATTAGTTCAATTTCTGGGTGATTTTTTGTGATTCCATAGGCGAGTTCTTTCATTAATTCTGTTTTACCTGTCCTTGGAGGTGCTACAATTAATGCCCTTTGTCCTTTGCCAATAGGCGCAAAGAGATCTAGCATACGCCCTGTTATTTTTAAGCCATTGTATTCTAGTTTAATTTGCTCTGTTGGAAAAAGGGGAGTAAGATTATCAAAAAGAGGGCGATTTTTCATTTCATCAGGAGATTGATAGTTGATTGCTTCAACTTTTAGTAACGCATAATATCTTTCTTGATCTTTTGGAGAACGCACTTGTCCTGTTACAATATCCCCATTGCGAAGTGCAAATCTACGAATTTGTGTGCTACTTACATACGCATCATTTTGTGAGCCAGAGAAATTTTCATCAATCGCACGCAAAAAGCCATAGCCTTCACTTGTAATTTCTAAAATGCCGGTAAAAAGAATAAAGCCACCTTGGCTAACTTGTGTTTTTAAAATTTCAAAAATCAAATCTTGCCGTAAAAATTCTTGAGGATTTTCAATCCCTAGAGATTTTGCAATATCAGCTAATTTATTGATAGATTTTGAACGCAAATCTTCAATAGTATAGCCTTCTACTGGGGTATGGGTACGCATTTTTTCTTTTTTGTTTTGAGACATTTTAAACCTTTAAAAGCAAAAACTTTGCAAATCAAAAAATAAAATCAAAAAGAATGGGGGATTTATCAATCTAGGGTTCCCTTAAAGCAGTTTTCAAAGTTTTGCAGAAATTAAAAGAGAATTTTATTCTAAAAGCTAAAAGTTGTCAAGTCAAAATAATATTAAAAACCTATATTAATGCTGTAAAAAAGCCTTTTAAGCCCAAATAAAACAACCAAGCCCCAAATCCTAAGAAGATTATGCTACAAACTTTATCGATTTTATCAAAAAGGCTGTTGTTGATAAAGCGTCTAAAAAAAGTCGCCAAAAAAATAACAAAAATAAATGCCAAAGATAGAGAGCTAAGTAAAACCAAAAAACTATTTTCTAGGTTATCTTGCATAAAAGGTGAAATGATTGTAGCAAAAAATAGTATTGCTTTGGGGTTTGAAAGATTGATAAATAAGCCTTTAAAATAGAGGAGAATATTTTTTTGCTTTTTTTGTGTGAAATTGATTTGATTTTTCTTTTCTCTAAAAAGCTCATAGCTAATATAAATGAGATAAATTCCCCCAATAAAGCTTAAAGAAGCTTGGATAATATCCCCTTGAATAAAGCTTGAAAAACCAAAATAAATAAGGCTTAAAAAAACTAACCAGCCACTAAAGATTCCAAGGAATCCTAAGAATCCTTGTTTGAAACCAAGACTTAGAGTGTTCCTTAATACAAATAAAATATCAGGACCCGGGATTAGTGCAGTAGTAAATCCCAAAAGAAAAAGCATTCCTAATTCCATAGTTATTGCCTAAAAATAGGGAAAATTTTGATAGTTTTTGGGAATATTTTGTGTAATAAGGGTTTCTAATACCGCCATTCTTATGGCTACTCCATTGGTAACTTGTTCTAATACTTTAGAGCGAGAATCTCTTAGCATTTCATCGCTAATATCGATATTTCTATGAACAGGACCGGGGTGCAATAAAATAATATTGCGTTCTTGCAACATTTCTTTGGTAATACAATAATCGCTTGCATAATCTTTAAGGCTAGAATAAATAGGGGAATTATGCCTTTCTGTTTGAGTTCTTAGACTCATGATTGCATCGACTTCATCAAGCACCTCTTTGAGATATAGGCAATGCCTTAGCGAAGTTTTGGGGATAAAATGAGGGGGACCTACCAAAATCACTTCCATTCCAAAACGACTTAAAAGCTCCATATTGCTATTAGCCACTCGAGAGTTTTTAATATCTCCTACAATGGCAATTTTTTTCCCTTCTAAATTCCCTAAATGCTTTTTTAGTGTCAATAAATCTAAAAGAGCTTGAGTAGGGTGTGCGTGTGCTCCATCTCCACCATTGACAATAGAGCAAGAAACATAATGCGAGAGAATATTTGGCACTCCTGCGCTTTTATGCCGCACTATAATGGCACTTGGTTGCATGGCATTAAGATTTGCTGCGGTATCAAAAAGTGTTTCGCCCTTGGAAGTAGAGCTTCTTGAAACATCAAGCCTAACAACATTGCCACCAAGCCTTTTTGTGGCAACTTCAAAACTAGAAAGTGTGCGAGTGGAATTTTCAAAAAAGATTGTTATGATAGTGTGATTTTTGAGGGAATTGCGTGGTTTTCCATCAAGAAATTGCTCTGCTAATTCAAGCAACCTTTCTATCTCTTGTTTGCTAAAATCTTGCGTCTCAATCAAGTGTCGTGGCATAGTGTTTCCTTGAGTGGCTTTAATTGAGTTTAAATTATAATTTTAATTTCCTTTAAGCTTGCTTTTGTTTTGTATAAAGTTTTATGATAGAATCTCAAATTAAATTGATATTGATTGTAGAGAGTAGTAAAATATGAATATTGCAGTTATTGGGACAGGCTATGTAGGTTTGGTGAGTGGGACTTGCTTTGCAGAAATGGGGAATGAGGTTTATTGTGTAGATGTAATTCAATCTAAGATTGATGCTCTTAAAAATGGGCAAATTCCTATTTATGAACCGGGATTAGAAGAGCTTGTGAGTAAAAATTATAAAAGCGGGAATTTGCATTTTACTACTTCTTTGGAAGAAGCATTAAAAAAAAGCGAGATTGCTTTTATCGCTGTTGGGACACCTATGGGTGAAGATGGCAGTGCAGATTTACAATATGTTTTGGCGGTTGCTAAAGAGATTGGAGCAAAAATGCAGAATCCTCTTATTGTAGTTGATAAATCCACCGTTCCAGTGGGTACTGCCCAAAAAGTAAAAGAGGTAATTTTGCAAGAATTGCAAAAAAGAAATAAAGAGATTCAATTTAGCGTAGCAAGTAATCCAGAATTTCTAAAAGAGGGCGATGCAGTTAATGATTTTTTGAAGCCAGATAGAGTGGTTATTGGTGCAGAAGATGAATGGAGCAAAGATAAACTAAAAGAGCTTTATTCCCCTTTTAGCCGTAATCATGATAGGCTTATTATCATGGATATCAAAAGTGCAGAAATGACGAAATATGCTGCAAATGCAATGCTTGCAACTAAAATTAGTTTTATGAATGAAATTGCAAATATTTGTGAAGCAGTGGGAGCAAATGTCAATGATGTGAGAGTGGGAATAGGGAGTGATAAACGCATTGGATATAGTTTTATTTATCCGGGTTGTGGTTATGGTGGAAGTTGTTTTCCAAAAGATGTGAAGGCATTGAGCAAGATTGCTTATGATGCAGGGGTGAATCCAAAAATTATTAATGCTGTAGAACAAGTGAATTTGGAGCAAAAAAAGATTCTAGGTAAGAAAATTGTCCAGCATTTTGGGGAGGATTTAAGCGATAAAAGCTTTGGTATTTGGGGACTTAGTTTCAAGCCAGAGACTGATGATATGAGAGAGGCAACCTCTCTTGTTTTGATTAATGAATTAATAGCGCGTGGTGCAATTATCAAAGTTTATGACCCAAAAGCAATGGAAGAGGCAAAAAGGTTTTATTTTAAAGAAACGCCAAATATTATTTATTGTAAAAGCAAATATGAAGCTTTAGAAGATTGTGATGCTTTGGTATTGGTAACAGAGTGGAAAGAATTTAGAAGCCCAGATTTTTTGGAGATTAAAGAAAGATTGAAAAATCCAGTGATTTTTGATGGTAGAAATCAATATAATGCAAAAAAATTGCAAGAGATAGGCTTTGTTTATTATGAAATTGGGGTTGGAAAATGTTAAAACAAATCTTGCTTTTTTTGGCTGTTTTTATGATTTTGGGCTGTCAAAAAATGTCCAGTGGTCTTGCGCCATTAAAAACTGATGAATCTTATTTGCAAGCCACAAGAAAAACCGAATTGATTGTGCAGGGAAATACACAAATTGTCGTTATTGCAACTCATCTTAATGAATTTGATTGGATTAAATTCCCTAGAGAAGAGGGGGAGATTTTCTTTCTTGATGTGTATCAAACCCGTAAAAATGGCAAAGGGTTTTTGAAAAATGGCTATGAGATAAGATTGGCAAATGGCACAAAACCAAGCAAAATAACTCAACTTAAAAAAGAAGATTTAGAAGGAATGATTGCTCAAAATGCAACACAATGGGGAGAATATTATTGGGTAGAATTTCCTAAGCAAGATAAACGCACACAAGATAGAATGATTTTGGTGTTATCGCATAAAGATTTTGGTGAAAATACCCTAGAATTTGGTTTTAAGAAAATTAAAAAATATTAATGCGTTTAGATTTGTTTTGTGTGGCACAAGGATTGTTTGATTCTAGAAATAAAGCTCAAGAATCTATTCAAAAAGGCTTTGTTTATGTAGATGAAAAACAGATTCTCAAACCCGCTTATGAAGTATCTTTGGATTGCACTATTGCTTTAAAAGAGAGGCAAATATTTGTAAGTCGTGCAGGAGAGAAACTTTGGAATTTTTTGGAAAAAAATCCCATTGATATACAAAATGCAAAAGCGTTAGATATCGGCTCTAGCACGGGTGGCTTCACGCAAGTGTTATTGCAAAAGGGGGCTAGGGATATTTATTGTGTTGATGTTGGCACAAACCAACTCCACAAGAGCTTAAGAGGGAATCCTAAAATTCATCTTTTTGAAAAAACAGATATTAGGGATTTTACCTCTAAAGTATCTAAAATAGAATTTGATATAATTGTCTGTGATGTATCTTTTATTAAGATTGAGCAGATTTTTTATGCCTTTAATCCATTGATTAAAAAGTGGTTAATTTTGCTTTTTAAGCCACAATATGAAGTGGGCAGAGAAGCCAAACGCAATAAAAAAGGTGTGGTGCTTGATGAAAAAAAGATTCAAGCATCACTCCAAGAGCTATTAGAGTTTTTAGAAAATCATGGCTTAAAAGTTCTAATACAAGAAGAATCTTCAATCAGAGGAAAAGAAGGGAATGCAGAGTTTTTTATCGCTTGTCAAAGAAGCTAAAAAGGCTAATAGTTTTACTAGTATTGCTTTGGGAAAATTTGATGGAATGCATATTGCGCATCAAGAAATTTTTAAGGCTTTGGATTCTAATGGAATGGTTTTGTGTATTGAATCTAATAGAGGAGAATTGCTGCCTAAGCCTTATCGGGATTTTTATTGTGAGTTTCCTATCTATCATTTAGCACTAGATATTATCAAAGAGAAAAGTGGTGAAGATTTTGTGCGGTTTATTTGTGGGATTTTGCCTAATCTTAAGCGGATTGTTGTGGGGTATGATTTTCGCTTTGGCAAAGATAGGAATTGCTATACTTTTGATTTGCAGAAATATTTTCAAGGAGAGGTTGTTGTTATCGAAGAAGTGTTTTGTAAAAAACTCTCTGTGCATAGTGGCTTAATTAAAGAATTACTTATCAATGGGAATCTCAAAGAAGCTAATAAGCTGTTGGGAAGAAATTTTGAGATTCATGGCGATATTATTAAAGGGCAGGGGATAGGCAAAAGAGAGTTGTATGCAACTATTAATATTGAAAATGATGGTTTTATTTTGCCCCAAGAAGGCGTATATGCAGGATATATTCAACTAGGCAAACAAAGCCATATAACACCAAAATATCCTGCGGTGATTTTTGTTGGAAATCGTCTAAGTACCGATAAGGCTTTTGCAATTGAGGGGCATTTATTGGGAATGGAAATAGAAGTCAAAGATAAAGAAGCTGGATTTTATTTTTATAGAAAAATTAGGGAAAATTATTATTTTGATAATCTTGAATCTCTCAAAATGCAAATCAAGCAGGATATTCAAAAAGCCTATAAAATACTCAAAATAGAAATTCCAAAAGAGGTGGAGAATGGATAAGATTTTTATGGAATCGCCCCAAAAGCAATTTGAATTTGACGAAAAAGTAGCCGGCGTTTTTGATGATATGGTAAATCGTTCTATTCCGCATTATAAAGAAGTGTTGGGGCTTATTGCAGATTTTGCTTTGAAATTTACCAAAGAAGATTCTAATATCTTGGATTTAGGGACTTCCACTGGTTCTATGTTGATAGAAATTGCCTCAAAAGCGAGTTTTAAGGTCAATCTTTTTGGGATTGATAATTCTAGTTTTATGTTGAAATCTGCTAAAAACAAACTAGAAGCCTATGGAATGGAGGCTAAGCTCATTTGTGGAGATGTTTTAGAAGAATCTTTTATGCAGTGTGATTGCATTATTGCTAATTATACTTTGCAGTTTATCCGCCCATTACAAAGGGAAAAATTGGCAAAAAAAATCTTTGATTCGCTTAATCCAGAGGGTGTATTTATTTTTTCTGAAAAGGTGATTTGCGAAAACAAAAAACTTGATTTTGAAATGATTGATTATTATTTGCAAAGTAAAAAAAAGCAAGGTTATAGCGAGTTTGAAATCACCAAAAAAAGAGAAGCATTAGAAAATGTACTCATTCCTTATAGCGAACAAGAAAATAAAAAAATGCTAAAAGATTGTGGTTTTTCACATATTGAAACGCTTTTTAGGTGGGTCAATTTCGCAACCTTTATCGCAATGAAATAATTTTATTAATATACTTTTTTGAGGATATTGCTATAAAATTTATTTTTGCAAATACAATATTAAGAAGAATCCATCATATTAAATTATAAATTTGTTATTACAGAGGAAATGACTTGAGAAATTGAGTGATTTTAGAGGCTTGTTATCTTTGTATTATGGATTTGATAGATTTGAGAAGTTTTTGTAGTGGGCTAGGGTGCATGGAGATTATTATATTTTGCAAGGTTGCAAAATCAAAATTTTATATTTGACTTTGCTTATTCCATTCCTTTTTTAATATTGCAAATTGCATTGTGTTTTCATATAAAGGTGTGTCATCAGGATTGTTAATAAATGAAATAAATTCTTTAAATAAGCCTTCTTGTCGCATACCTAATTTTTCACAAAGACGCTGTGAGCTTATATTGTAATTTTCAACATAGACATAAATGCGTCTTGCATGCATATTTAAAAGATAATCCAAATATGCCTTAGCAGATTCATAGGCATAACCTTTTCTGTGATAATTTGGCAAAAGATTCCAGCAAACACTAAAGGTATCTTTTTCCCAAAGCCCAAATAAATTGCTGATAAATTCTTTAGTGCATTTTAGGCATACAGGCAATTCTCAAACCATCATTCTTGTCTTTTTGATGAAGATTTCATTGCGCGCTTCCTCAAGATTTTCTATTTTATCTTGTTTGAAACAGTGCACTTTTGGGTTATTGAGAAGTTTGAAATATGCTTCAAGATCATTTTCGCATAATTGTCTAATCATTAGCCTTTCTGTATAAAATTCAATTTTTCCCATTTTGATTCTACTTTCAATTAATATAGCTTCAATCATATAAATACAAAATTATTTTTGGTATGGCTCACTCCCATTCTATCGTGCCCGGTGGTTTTGAGGTGATGTCATAGACTACGCGATTTATGCCCTCTACCTCGTTTATAATTCTATTTGAGACAGATTCTAAAAACTCGTGTGGCAGATGAGAAAAGCTTGCTGTCATTCCATCTAGTGCTTCCACCGCTCGCACGCAAATCGTATTATCATAGGTGCGGTTATCGCCCATTACTCCCACACTCCTCACATTAAGTAGCACACAAAATGCCTGCCATACGCTATCATATAGCCCCCACTTGTGCAATTCCTCGATAAATATAGAATCTGCCTCGCGTAAAAGGTTTAAATCCGCTTTTGTAACCTCGCCCATTATGCGTATAGCTAGTCCGGGTCCGGGGAATGGGTGTCGCATTAGCATAGATTCTGGTATTCCTAGCTCCCGTCCCAATGCCCTCACTTCATCTTTGAAAAGCTCCCTTAGTGGCTCGATAAGCTCAAACTTCATCCATTCAGGCAGCCCACCGACATTGTGATGAGATTTTATCGTCTTGCTGGGACCTTTTACGCTTACAGATTCTATTACATCAGGGTAGAGTGTGCCTTGTGCTAGGAATTTTATCTCGCCATTTGTGTTGTGCTTTTTTGCCTCTCTCTCAAAAACCTTAATAAAGGTCTCGCCGATGATTTTGCGTTTTTGCTCTGGGTCTCTCACGCCTTTGAGTAGCCCTAGAAATTCCTCACTTGCATCTACAGTTATCAAAGGTACTTTGAGATTGTCTCTAAACATCTTCTCCACCGCCTCTCTCTCGCCCTTACGCAATAGCCCGGTATCGACAAAAATCGGGATAAGATTCTCCCCGATAGCTCGGTAAAGCAAGGTCGCCACGACACTAGAATCCACCCCACCACTCACGGCACAAAGCACTTTAGAGGGTGTTTTGGTGGTGGGCGTTGTCTCTTTTAAATTTGATAGTATTTCTTGCATACTTAGTCCTTAAATGAAATTTGATATTGTATCGTTTTACTTATTGTTTGCATAGTTTTATATGCTTTCATAACTGCTCCTTTAATAACTTGTGAATCTTTGTATCATCGCTTCTTTGTTTTTGATTTACCTACTTCTATCTTGTCTTGTTTGTGGGATTTTATAAGGTTTATACATTAAGCACGCATTGTTTATAGATTCTCTATTCTCAATAAGCTTTGCACCTTTGCATTCAAAGATATAATGCACTAAATCTTTGCCCTTATAGTTTTTGATATTTTCGCCAATTATGCGTCCGCCAAGCTTCCTAGCCACACGCATAGAGGCGAAATTATCCTCCTTGATGAGGCAATACACTCGCTCTAAGCCCAAAACCTTAAAGGCATACTCTTGCACAGCCCTTGCTGCCTCTGTGCCTAGCCCTTGTCCCCAAAATCTTTTTGCCACGATATAGCCTATCTCGACAACTTCTTGTTTTACTATGCTCTTTTGATTTGTGAGATTAATGCTCACTCTATCTAGCCCTGCATTGCCAATGATTGTCCCACTAGCCTTATCAATGATAGCCCAAATCCCAAAGCCATTTTCTTTGTAGCTCTTTAATTGCTTCTCTAGCCATTCTTTGCTTTCATCAATGCTAAAGCCATGCCCCCACGCATACATTGTCTCTTTATCGCTTAGAATCGTATGCAAGGCAGGCAAATCCTCTAGGATATATTCTCGCAACTTCAAGCGGTTAGTCTCCAAGATATAGGGAGTCTTTGCACTATTTTGCATAATTCGCTCATCTTTTTTGGAAGTATTGCGTTGGGTATTCTCTCTATGAAACGCACAACTTACCAAGTGATCGCACACAAGCCCGATAGATTGCATATACGCATACATTCCCACACTTCCCACAAAGCTAAAACCTCGCTTTTTTAAATCCTTTGCTATTTTGTCTGAAAGAGGCGTGCGGGTGGGAATCTGAGCTAGATTCTTAAAAGCATTCACGATAGGCTTACCTCCCACATAGCTCCAAATAAACCTATCAAAGTTCCCAAACTCCTCTTGTACTTCCAAAAACCGCTTGGCATTGTTAATCGTGGATTCTATCTTGGCACGATTGCGGATAATCGCCTTATTTGCCATAAGCTCCTCTATCTTTGCCTCATCATACCTTGCTACTTTTATGGGGTCAAAATCATCAAATGCCGCCTTCAAAGCCTCTCGCTTCTTTAATATCGTAATCCAAGAAAGCCCTGCCTGCATACCCTCTAGCACGAGCTGTTCAAAAAGTCGCCTATCCTCATGCTGTGGGATTCCCCATTCAAAATCGTGATAGTCTTGATAGAGTTTTTGTGTATCTTTATCGGCAGTGTTGTAGCCCTGATAAATCCAATCACAACGTTGCATAGGCGTTGGCTTTTTGGTGAAGGGCTTGTCTTTTAACGATAAATCGTGGATTGCTTTGATTTGGCTTTGGTCATTTATGTCTAATAAATTCCCTTGCCTCGCCTTGTTTCTGCTTACAGTGATGTGAAGCGAAGCGGAACGAAAAAACCCCGATTTCTCATCTAAAATACTTCGCCCACTAGGGTTGCCACTTTCACAATCTCCGCAAATTCCTGCTACCTGCGAATTTTTAGAATCTGCAGATTCTGTATTTTTAGAATCTCTCAAAATCACCCCTCTTGTGAATTTGTAGATTCTAACCCTGTGATTTTGCGAATCTTTTCTATCTCATAGGCGATGAAATTTTTCATATTCCAATCGGTATTAGCGTGGCAGATTTTCACTGCAAAATTCTTTAAGATTTCTCCGCCGCACTCGCTATGCACGACTTCGGGGTGAAACTGCAAGGCATAGATTTGGCGATTACAATCAGCTATGGCACAATAATGCGTGTTGCCAGACTTTGCCAACTCGTTAAAGCCAGACGGTATTTGCTCGACTTTATCAGCGTGGCTCATCCACACGATAGAATCTTGCTTGACATTGGCAAATAAGGGCGTTGAATCTTTGGCTAAAATTTCTAACCTCGCTTTGCCAAATTCCTGCTCTTTTGCTCTTATTACCTTACCGCCAAAGTGATAAGCGATATATTGCATACCATAGCAGATTCCAAGCACTGGGACTTTTAAATCAAAGATCTTAGAATCTGGCTTATAAGAATCCTTTTCATACACAGAAGCAGGACCTCCGCTTAATATTATTCCCTTAGGATTTTTTGCTTTTATTGATTCTATTTTTTCAAAATACGGCACGATTTCAGTATAAACGCCAAATTCGCGTAAGCGTCTTGCGATAAGCTGTGTGTATTGACTCCCAAAGTCTAGGACTAAAATTTGGACTTGATTCATAGATTCTCACTTTTTATATGGTTTAATTTAAGATTTGCAATTATAACTAATATTATCTAAAAGATAGGCTAAACTTTAATGTTAAGCACACTGAGTTCTAAAAATCTTTATAGATATAATCCACACTACTAATCCTATAAATGCCACGCTACCTAAACACATATACGCATAAAAATACCCAAAATATTGTGCGATAAACCCTCCAAAACTCCCACTTAATGCCCCACCAATGCCTCCACAGGTCATCACAAAGGCAAGTCCAGCGTTGATATGCCCACTCCCACGTAAAATAATCGCTACCAAAATAGGTACAATCACACCTGTAATCCCTGCTCCTATACCATCTAAAATTTGTGTGATAATCATACCAGTAATGTTTTCAAAGTTTGCCGCTACAAGTCCTCGCACACAAAGTTCAAAAAGAGAAATTGCCATAAGCATAAAACTTACTTTCAAAGTTATAGAATCTTGTGTATGTCCTGCATTGTTTTTGAATGTAGATGGGTTTAGAATCTTACCACATATGAGGGCGACTAAAATCATTGTGCTTTGTGCGATGATGATAGTGGCTGCCGCATATGCTCCGCTTGTGTCAATGCCTAGTGTATGTGCTCTTTGGCTCAGTAAGGGAAGCATAGAGGCATTACTTAGATGAAAACAAAACATTGCTAGGCTTAGGGCTATAATGTGTGTATGAGTAAAAACTTCTTTGAAAGAAAGTGCGTGTAGTATAGGCTTTTGTAGGATAGATTTTGTTGTATTGGGTGAAATTATTTGTTTTGTAGGGTTAGTGTTTGTGAGGTCAGAATCTATATATTTTTGCAATGTAGATTTTGTGGGGCGTGACAGGGTAGGTTGTATTAAGCTATGTGGAGTAGATTCTATGGGGTTGTGCATAGAATCTACAATGTCGTGTGTAGAATCTCCTCTTGCGATAGTGTGGTTAATAGGAGTATTTCTTAGTAATGCAAGACAAAGCAATGAGAATATTCCCATTAAAACAGTTATAACAAAAATAGAAGCAATACCCCAATACAATGCACACCCAAAGCTTAGAAAAGCACTAAAGGCAGTACCACCATGCTTATAAGCTTCATTGAGACTTACTTGCTTAGCATATGACTTTTGTCCAACAATACCAAGTGTGAGTGCAGCAAAGGCTGGAGCTAGAAATACTGCACATAATGCTATACTAAGTTGTGCCAGAAGTGTAAAGACAAAATAAGGGTAGAAGTAGTTTGTAAGTGTGCTAAGGGTAATAGCAATAATACAAAAAGCAATAAGAGTGCGTTTGTAGCAGGTTTTATCGACTAAGATTCCAAGTGGGATACCAAAAGCTAAGGCACAGAGCGAAGTTATCGTGCTAATTAGTCCGATTTGCCCCTCTAAAAAATGATGCTCTTTTAAAAATACGCCAAGGTAGGGACCTAAGCCATCACGCACATCAGCGATAAAGAAATTCAGCCATGCTAGAGCATTGTAGGGATTCAAATATAATTCCTTAAAATAAATCTAAAATTATGAGTATATCATTTTATATTTTGCTAAATTATAAAATTTAAGCAAAGAGTGTCACACTTGCCCATAATCCAAAAAGTGCAGCACACAGCACACAAAGCGTAATGATACAAGCAAAGCTTAGGTAGGTTAGTAGTGAGATTTGCACACCAGAGATTTTAAGCTTTAGTAGAAAGAGTAGGGTGGCAAGCGAGCCTATGGGTGTGAGTTTTGAGCCGATATTGCAACCAAGCAAATGGGCAAGGGCAAGGGTGGTTTGGTGTAGTGAATCTAGCTCAAAAGATTGCAAAGTGAGATTACCCAAAAGCACCATAGGAAGGTTGTTTGCTATGCTAGAACCCAGACTTGAAAACAGCCCTATGCTAAAAATCTGCACAAACAATGGTGTAGATTGTATATTCTCAAAAATAGCACGCATAGATTCTATAAATCCTGCATTTTTCACACCAAAAACCACTACAAATAGCCCAAAGCTAAAAATTATGACCGAAATGGGCGTTTCTTTGAGCAAAGTAGAGATCTTAATAAGGCTGAAAGTTGCTCCATAGCATAGAGCTATCGCACTTGTGAAAAACAAAAAAACATACAAAGGCACACCAAATTTTTGCCCGATAGCTATGCTCATTAAAAGAAAAATAATAAGGGTATAGCATAGAGCTAGTGTCGTTTTGGAGGGGGGTTTAGGATTGTGGGTAGTTGTGGATTGTGGGCTAAAGTGTAGCGTGCGTGGGAGAAATTTCCTAAAACACAGCCATGTGATACCCACAAAGGCAAGCAACCCAAAGATTTGAGGCAATGCCATCATCAATGCAAAATAAGTAAAATCCATACTAAACATTTGTGCAGTGATGATATTAGTGAGGTTAGAAATCACAAGGGCATTGGAAGCAAAATCGCTTACAAAACTCACAAGGAGCAAAAATACTATGAGTGGCGAGAGGGAGAATTTGGGCATTGAAGATAAGTGAGAGTGTGTGGGGGAATCTAAGTGGGGTTGTGTGAGATTTTGTTTTGGAGTGTGAAGTTGGGCATTATGAGGGGTGGGGGTTTGGGTGGAAGCGAGATTATGCGCTATAAGATTCTTGCCAAAAAGAGCTAGCACAAGTGGGGTTAGCACCAAAATTGCCCCATCATTAGCAAAAACCACACTCACCACACTTCCCAACATCACAAGAAACACAAAAAACTTCCAAGTGCTAATGGGGTGTGTGCGGGGCGTGATGAGTGAAGCAAGGTGTGTGAAAAATCCAAGCTTTTCAAAGGAGAGGCTAAGCAGGATAAGCCCAATGAGTGCAAGCGTGCTTGGCTTAGTAATATCCCATACAAGTAATATATTGTCCAAATTTACCGCACCAAAAATATAAGTACAAGCTGCCCCAAGTGTGCTAAAAATCCAAAGTGGTAGCCCAAATGGACGCACATAAATGCAAAACATAGTTACAATAAAGATAAAATAAGCCATTTAGATTTTTATTTCTTTGGTATAAAATTGTTTCTTTAAGATATAAAATAATATTTTTGTTTTGGAATTGTCTAAAATTATATCAAATTTTTGTGATTTTTTAGGTAGAAAGATAGATGAAAGCTCTAAAAAAGCATAATTTAAAGCCAAAAAATAATTGATTTTGGATTAGAAGAGAGCCTTTGTGTGCATCTAAAATTAATTTTGCAAGATTAACTTTATAAATATTTATGGATTTAACCTGCATAAAGTATAGGATATTATGGCTTTTATTATGTGTAATTAATAGCAAAGGGTTAATTTTGGTATAATTGTGTGCTTTAAGCTTTATTTATGGGGAAAATATGCAATCAATAGAGATTTTGAAAAAACTGATAAGTTATCCAACTATCACGCCTAAAGAATGTGGGATTTATGATTATATCCAAGAATTGTTGCCAAATTTTAAAGTTTTGGAATTTGAAAAAGAAGGAATCAAGAATCTCTTTTTATACAAAGAATTTGGGGACAAAGATTTGGCTAAAACACATTTATGCTTTGCAGGACATATTGATGTAGTGCCGCCGGGAGAAGGGTGGGAGAGTGATCCATTTACTCCAACGCAAAAGGGAGAATATCTCTATGGGAGAGGCACTCAAGATATGAAAGGTGGAGTGGCTGCATTTCTTTGTGCGGTGATGGAATTTGAAAAACAATCTAACTCCCAAAATGCTTTTAATGGGATTCTTTCTATTTTGCTAACAAGCGATGAGGAAGGCGAGGCAATTTATGGCACAAAATATGTTTTAGAAGAATTAGATAAAATCAATTTGCTTCCTGAATTTGCTATTGTTGCAGAGCCTACAAGTGCGGAGAGATTTGGCGATATGGTTAAAATTGGCAGACGAGGTTCTATCAATGGAAAACTTACTATTTTTGGGAAACAAGGGCATGTAGCATATCCAAGCAAATGTATCAATCCTGTGGAATTAATTGCGCCTTTGCTTTCAAAGATTGCTGGTTTTAATATGGATAATGGAAATGAAGATTTTGAGCCAAGCAAGATTGTTATAACCGATATTCGTGGAGGAATGGAAGTTGTCAATGTTACCCCTAATGATTTAAGGATTATGTTTAATATTCGCAATTCAACACAAACGAGCTTGGAGGATTTGCAGAGCTATTTAGAAAGCATTTTAAAAGAGATTCCACATTCTTTGGAGCTTAGACAAAGTTCTAAACCATTTTTGACAAACACTCAAAATTTTATTGTTCAAAAACTTATTGAATCTTTGCAAAAAAATACAGGTTTTACCCCGATTTTAAGCACAAGTGGCGGGACAAGTGATGCAAGATATTTTGCAGAATATGGAGTAAATGTTGTAGAATGTGGAGTTTGCAATGATAGTATCCATTCTATCAATGAGAAAGTCAAAATCAGTGAAGTAGAATCACTTAGTCAAGTATTTTTGTATTTGTTGCAAAATTTTGCATTGAAAAACTAATATTTCTTTATGCGATTTATTGCAAATATTGATAATTAAAGAAAGATTTTAATACAAAAAAAGTAGAATATTATAATTTATTTGTATGTTTTAAGGGTTTTAATGAAAAAAGATGTTCGAGCTTTATTTTTGGAGTTTTTTGAGAGTAAGGGGCATAAAGTTTATGAATCTATGCCATTAGTGCCAGATGATCCTAGTTTGCTTTTTACTAATGCTGGAATGGTGCAGTTTAAGGATATTTTTACAGGCAAGATTCCTATTCCAAGCCCAAATATTGCAACAAGTGCGCAGCTTTGTATTCGTGCAGGTGGCAAGCACAACGATTTGGAAAATGTAGGATACACTTCAAGACACCATACGCTTTTTGAAATGCTTGGGAATTTTAGCTTTGGTGCATATTTCAAAAAAGATGCAATTGCTTATGCGTGGGAATTTGTTACAGAAGTTTTGGGGTTTAGCAAAGAAGTGCTTTATGTAACAGTCCATGAAAATGATGATGAAGCTTTTGAATTATGGACAAAACACATTGATTCTAGTCGCATTAAGAGAATGGGTGATAAAGATAATTTTTGGCAAATGGGGGATACCGGTCCTTGTGGTCCTTGTAGTGAAATTTTTGTAGATCAAGGGGAAGAAAATTTCAATGGTCCAGAAGATTATTTTGGGGGCGATGGAGATAGATTTTTAGAGATTTGGAATCTTGTTTTTATGCAGTATGAAAGGGATATTTCTGGGAATCTCAAACCACTTCCCAAACCAAGCATTGATACAGGAATGGGACTAGAGAGGGTAATGGCACTTTTAGAGGGCAAAAAAAGCAATTTTGATTCTTCGCTTTTTATGCCTTTGATTGCCAAAGTAGAACAAATTGTAGGGCAAAAATATATTTATGAAAGTGGAGCGAGTTTTAGGGTGATTGCAGACCATGCGAGGGCGGTGGCATTTTTGCTTGCACAGGGCGTGAATTTTGATAAAGAGGGCAGGGGCTATGTGCTAAGAAGAATCTTACGCCGTGCCATTAGACATGGATATTTGCTAGGAATGCGGAAACCTTTTGTTTATGAGGTAATAGATAGTGTATGTGAAAATATGGGCAATCACTATCGTTATTTGAGAGAAAAGCAAGAAGCTATCAAAATGCAGTGTAAAGCAGAAGAAGAGAGATTCTTTGAAACCATTGAAAATGGTATGAATCTTTTTAATAAAGAATTAGAAAATCTAAAAAAAGAAAAGCCAAATCAGCTTTTTAGTGGAGAAGTGGCATTTAGGCTGTATGATACTTATGGTTTCCCACTTGATTTGACGCAAGATATGCTTAGAGAAAATGGTTTTGGCGTAGATATGGATAGTTTTGAAGTGTGTATGCAAAAACAAAAAGAGCAAGCAAAAGCAAATTGGAAAGGCAGCGGTGATAATATCAAAGAAGGGGATTTTAAAACCTTGCTATCTAAGTTTGGAGAAAATGAGTTTGTGGGTTATACCACAATGCAATTTAAGAGCAAAATTTCAGCTTTGCTTGATGAAAATTTTAAGGAAGTTGCCAAACTACAAGGCGAAGGCTATGTAATGCTAGATAAAACTCCATTTTATCCGCAATCAGGAGGTCCTATTGGAGATAAAGGAGTGATTTTGGATTCTAACTCTAAAGTGCTTGCAGAAGTCATAGATACAAGAAAGTATTTTGGATTAAATATTTCACAAATCAAAGCTTTAGAATCTCTTGTGGTAGGGCAAGAGGTTGTAGCACAAGTAAGCCAAGAGCGGCTAGAAATAGCTAAGCATCATAGTGCTACACATTTGTTACACAAAGCTTTGCGGGAGGTTTTGGGAGAGCATATCGCACAAGCTGGGAGTTTGGTAGAATCTAATCGTTTGCGGTTTGATTTTTCTCATCCAAAAGCTTTAAGTTATGAGGAGATAGAAAAAATTGAAATTTTGGTAAATGAAAAAATTTGTCTTTCAAATCCTCAAATTTGCGAGACAATGGATATCGATTCTGCAAAAGCAAAAGGTGCTATGGCGCTTTTTGGCGAAAAATATGGGAAAAATGTCAGGGTAATTACTTTTGGGGATTCTATTGAATTGTGTGGTGGAATCCATGTCGAAAATACCGCAAATATTGGAAGTTTTTATATCATCAAAGAAAGTGGAGTAAGCAGTGGTGTAAGGAGAATTGAAGCGGTATGCGGAAAAGCAGCATACGAATATGGTAAAAAAGCATTAGTAGAAATTGCAAAAGCCAAAGAAGAATTAAAAGCACAAGATTTGTTAGAGGGTATCAAAAAGCAAAAAGAGCAAATCAAATCCCTAAAATCCCAAAGCACCACAAAAGCAACAACGCAAAATTTGCAAATAGAAGATATTAATGGCGTTTGTGTGATTATTCAAAGTGTGGATGATGTAGAAATGAAAACTCTTGTAGATAATGCAAAAAATAAATATGAAAAAGTGGCGATTTTGCTGATTGATACTCAAGGCAAAATTGTTGCAGGAGTCAAAAATACGACAATAAAAGCTGGAAGTTGGGTAAAAGAAGTCGCACAAGTAATGGGTGGAAATGGAGGAGGTAGAGATGACTTTGCTACTGCTGGTGGAAAAGATACGCAAAAAATAAAAGAAGCATTGCAAAGGGCAAGAGAAATTGTGCTAGAATCTATATAAAGGAGGGGAATATGCAAATTAAAAACACAAGTTTTTATCAATTCGCAAATTCTGATCTTTGGAATACAAAAACTCAATCCAATCAAAATGCCAAAGAATGGAGTAGCACTCAAGAATCCCAAGAAGATTCTACAAAGGAAACAACAGAAGAAAAACGCAACACTCAAATGGTCAATGGCAAAGAGCTTGAACCTGATGAAGTCCAATATGTAAGGGAATTAGAAAGCATTGATAGAAATGTCAAAGCTCACGAAGCTGCACATATAGCAGCAGGTGGTGGAGTAGTTAGCGGTGGGGCAAGCTATGGATACACAAGAGGACCTGATGGCAAGATGTATGCTGTTTCTGGTGAAGTGCCTATTTCTATGAAAAAGGGCAAAACTCCAGAAGAAACTATCCAAAATGCAAGACAAATCGTCGCAGCTGCAATGGCTCCAGCAGATCCTAGCCCACAAGATTATAAAGTCGCCGCAAGTGCGATGCAAATGGAATCTCAAGCTAGAGTGGAGCAATCTCAAGAAAAAATACAAGAAAATGAAGAGAATTTAAAAGAAGAAGAACAAAAAAGGCAAGAGCAAGAGCAGGAAAAACCTTTTTTTGAAGATTCTAAGAGACAATATGCCTTGCAAATTTACACCCAAAACCAAACTTCCTACCAACCCAAAATTGAGATTGCAGGCTAACTTAAGTCAGTTGTGGTTTGGAATTGCCACAGGTAGAATCATGTGGCAATTCAGCAGCATTTAAGAATTTACAAAAATTTAAGCAAATTGTTTAAACACCTCCAAATCAAAGAAAACAAAGCCTAGAAGTTACAAATTAGCCTTTTTATCTTGGGCTTTGCCTTGCTGTATCCTTCACTAAGCTAGATGCAAAGAAAGAATCTATATAATCTATGAAATTTTAATTTTTGACTTTAAATTTTGGGAGCGATTTAGATGATAAAAATCACGGAAAATAGCCTAAGAGATGGACATCAATCATTGCTTGCAACAAGAATGCGAACAGAAGATATGATGGAGGCAGCAAGAATCTTTGAGCAAATTGGTTTTTATAGCGTAGAAGTATGGGGTGGGGCAACTTATGATACTTGTTTGCGTTATCTCAAAGAGGATCCTTTTGAGAGATTGGCAATTTTTAAAGAAATTTTCAAAAAAACCCCTATACAAATGCTTCTAAGGGGGCAAAATTTGATTGGTTATCGCCATTATGCGGATGATATTGTGAGAGAATTTATCAAATTAAGTGCGCAAAATGGCGTTGATATTTTCAGAATTTTTGACGCATTAAATGATATAAGAAACCTTGAAGTTTCCATAGAGGAAGTTAAAAAACACAATAAACACGCACAAGGTGCAATCTGCTATACGACTTCTCCGGTGCATACAATAAAAAGTTTTGTAGAATATGGGAAAGAGTTGGCAAAACGAGGTTGTGATTCTTTGGCAATCAAAGATATGGCGGGACTAATTACTCCAAATGCAGCCTATGAACTTACAAAGGCGTTGAAAGCAGAAATCGGACTTCCTTTGGCATTGCACACTCACTCTACTGCCGGATTTGCTTTTGGTTCTCATCTCAAAGCCATTGAGGCAGAGGTTGACATTATTGATTTGGCAAATTCTGCATTAGCAGAAGGGACAAGCCACCCTTGCACGCAATCTATGGTAGCGACACTAAAAGATACACAATGGGATAGCAAACTTGATTTATCATTGATGGAGAAAGCAGCAGAGATTCTAAAACGCAATCGCAAAAAATATAAAAAATTTGAATCCTCTTATAATCAAATTGACACGCGTGTATTAGTTAATCAAATCCCTGGAGGTATGATTTCTAATATGGCAAATCAGCTTAGGGAACAAAATGCTTTGGATAAAATGGATGAAGTATTAGCCGAAATTCCAAATGTAAGAAAAGATTTTGGTTATCCTCCGCTTGTAACGCCATCTAGTCAAATTGTTGGGACACAAGCGGTTTTGAATATCCTCACTCAAACAAGATACAAGACGCTTACCACAGAATCCAAAAATCTCATTAAAGGATACTATGGTAAGACTCCAGCACCAATTGCAAAGGAATTGATACAAAAAATTCAAGCAGAAGGTGAGGAAATCATCACAGAGCGTCCCGCAGATAAATTGCAACCTGAGCTACAAAAGGCGATTGAAGAATCTAGGGATTTTGCCAAAAGTCCAACTGATATAATTTCTTATGCTATTTTTGGAAGTATTGCAAAAACTTTTTTGATAGAACGCAATGAAAATCGTCTAACTCCCGAGGCATTGACGACTTTTGAAGATGATCATAGACCTATGCCAAAAGATTTTATGATTAATCTTCATGGGGAGAGTTATCATATCAAAGTAGAGGGAAGTGGTGCAAAAGATGAGGAAATACGACCATTCTTTGTGCGTATCAATGGGGATTTAAGGGAGGTATTTGTAGTTTCTAATGAAGATAACACAAAAAAAGAGAGCATAAAAAATGGAGATTCACTGCCACAAGCAAGTTTGCCCGGACACATTATCTCGCCAATGCCCGGAAACCTGACAAAGCTAAAAGTGAAAGTTGGAGATAATATCAAAGAAGGCGATGTTGTAGCGATTGTAGAAGCTATGAAAATGGAAAATCAAGTTCTAGCCACAAAAGGCGGTGAGGTAAAAGAGATTTATGCAAGAGAAGGGCAGCAAATTAGTGCTAATCTTGCGATTATGCTTGTAGAATAATGCAAACCCTTAGTGTTAGTGAATTGAACTTGCAAATTAAAAGTTTGCTAGAGGCGACTTTTTTGCAAGTTAGTGTATGTGGGGAAGTGAGCAATTGCACCTATCATTCAAGCGGACATATTTATTTTTCTATCAAAGATAAAGATTCTGCACTTAAATGCGTAATGTTTAGGGGCAATGCAAGGAATCTTAAATTTAAAATTAAAGATGGTATGGATTTAACACTGAGTGGAGGCATTACGCTTTATACTCCACGAGGAGAATACCAACTTAATTGTTCGAGTGCTATTCCTAGCGGTATTGGGGAGCTAACTCTTGCTTTTGAGCAACTCAAAAAAGACTATGAAGCAAAGGGATATTTTAACAATAAAAAATCTATCCCAAGATTCCCCTACAAAATCGCATTAATTACTTCCAAAAGTGGAGCGGTTTTGCAAGATATGTTGAGGATTGCAAAAAGGCGGTGGAATCTCATAGAATTTACACTAATAGACACTTTGGTGCAAGGGGAGGGGGCAAAGGAAAATATTGCTAGAAATATCCAATATGCAGATTCTTTGGGTTTTGATTGCATTGTGATTGCTAGAGGGGGCGGAAGCTTAGAAGATTTATGGGCTTTTAATGAGCCTTTGGTGATTGAAGCAATTTATCAAGCAAAAACGCCAATTATTTCAGCTATTGGACATGAGCCAGATTTTGTTTTGAGTGATTTTGTCGCTGATTTACGCGCTCCAACACCAAGTGCTGCTATGGAAATGTTGCTTCCAGATAAATTAGAATGGTTGATGAATCTTGATTTATTGCAAAAAAATCTTGACAACAAAATCCAAATGATTTTATACCAAAAGCACAAAAAATTAGAACATTTGGAGATTTTATTGCAGAAAAATTCATTTTTTACGAAATTAGAAAACTACAAACAGCAACTTTCATTGTGCTATAAACTTCTTACTCAAAATTTTTCCTCAAAGTGGATAAAATACAACTATCTTTTAGAATCATTGCCTTCACTTTTGGAGCAAAAAATGCTAAAGATTCTACACAAAAAGCTTAATGAACTCTCGCTCTTAAAAGCAAAACTAGAAGTCAAAAATCCGCAAAATAATCAAAAAAAAGGCTATATTTATGCAAGTTTTCAAAATAAGCCTATTAAAACACTTGATGAAATTCCTTTGGATTCTGTTTTGATACTAGAGGATTTAACGACAAAATTAAAAGTTATCACAAAAGAAAAAATAACTCGCACTTAAAGATTATCTTCAAACCAAGCAGCTATTTCACTTCTAATTGTTTGTTTGAGGGTAATCCCTGCCAAAAAATCTTCATTTTTGGCTTTGTTGAGTAGCGTGACTAATCCATTGCGATATTTACTTAAATAAGGGTGGTCAATTTGTGCAGGATCGCCTAAAAAGACAATTTTAGAATCTTCTCCCATCCTTGTGCCAACTAATTTAATAGTGGCGTTAGAGGCATTTTGTGCTTCATCAAAAATTACAAACTTTTTTGCAATGCTTGTGCCTCTTAAATGGGCAATATCCATGACTTCGATATTGTGCTTTTGAATAAAATATTCTGTTGCTTCTTTGTTGAAAATGCTATTAGCTTCGCCTCTGTATTCGATTCTTTTTGCCAAAGATTCTTTTTGCATTTTGGTAATCATAAAATTAATTGCACTAAAAAGCGGATACATAAAATAATTTAGCTTTTGACTTTCATCGCCTTTGCGGAATCCAAGTTCTGCTTCTTTGTCATTTGCTGTTATGGTATTACGCATATAAACAATGCCATTAACCTCGCCTTTTTTCAACAAATGCAATCCCGCTTGCAATGCTATCAGTGTCTTGCCACTACCTGTAGCACCGCTGCAAATAGTAATTTTGTTTTTGGGATGAGTTAAAATAGAATAAAGGAATTTTTGTTCTAAATTAATCGGATTGATATAAAGCTTATCTTCGGCAATCAAATCAAAGTTAAGCTCCACAAATTCATTATTTAATTTCACTCCATAATGCCTTTTGCCTGTTTCATAAAGCGAATTTTCAGTGTTATCTTGTTCGGTAATTTCAAGCAAACTCCAATTTTTGAGGGCGATAAAATCGCTATTGGCTTCTATGGAATCCTTGATATGATTCTTGTGTGCTTTAAAATGGTGCAAAAAATTAATATCTTGAGGGTTATCTATTTTGTCACGCATAAGAGATTGAGAGATAAGGCTATTTGAAATAGCATAAACCTTTAAAGAAATATCATTAGTTAGCAAAATAAGATTGTAATCCTTAGCTACTTCTAATATTCTTGCATCATTTAGCCCATAATCTAAAGAATGGGTTTGATATTTTGGACGATGGATAATTTGCAAGGGTATTTTAACATTGTGGGATAGAAAATAAATTTGATGAATTTTGTCGCTATTTTTGGGAGGAAATTCAGAGAGATTTGATTCATCGCTTAAAATATTGCGGAAAAATTCTCTTGCAAAAAAACCAGTTTGATTGTTTAAATCTTTCTTTTTGTCTAGCTCACTTAAGGTAACATCACAAATAAAAATGTGATTTTCGCCATTTTGATGCAGAAAATAAAGATTTTCTACATCATCTAAAATAATTGAAGTATCAATCAAATAAGCCTTATTCACTTATTGGCAACCCTCGCATTCTATACTTCTATCCATTGTAGAGTTTTCTGCCTCTACGCTTTGAGAACGCAAATAATAAGTGGATTTAAGCCCTAATCTCCAAGCTAGGCTATAAATATCATTGAGATATTTTCCGCTTGCTTTATCTAGTGAGATAAAAATATTTGTGCTTTGCCCTTGATCAATCCATTTTTGGCGAATGGCAGCTGCTTTGATAATAAGCGTTTGATCGATTTCGTAAGCAGAAGTGTAATAATTCCAGTTCTCCAAACTCAAATTTGGGGCGACAACAGGGATTAACCCACTCAAATTTTCTTCAAACCATTTGCGTTTGTAGATTGGTTCAATAGTTTGTGTTGTCCCTACAAGAATAGAAATAGAGCTTGTAGGTGCGATAGCCATTAAATAGCCATTGCGAATACCTTTTGTTTTGACTTCTTCTCTTAAAGAATCCCAATCATAGATGAAGCCAAAAAGCCCACCTCTATCTACTAAGGCTTTGGCTTCATTATTTGCCTTGTCAATTGGAAAGATTCCTTGAGACCATAAAGAACCAGCAAAATCATTATAAACGCCCTTTTCTTGAGCTAATTTACAACTTGCATTAATAGCGTTGTAGCTTATCATCTCCATAATCTCATCAATTTTTTCTAAATGTTTTTGGCTGCCCCATTCAATCTTGTTTTCAGCAAGCATTTGGGCTTCTCCCATTACACCAAGACCGATTGCGCGCGTATCAAGATTAGTGACTTTCACTTTGCGATTGGGATAGAAATTTAAATCAATCACATTATCCAACATTCTAATAGCAATAGGCACCACTCTTTCTATATCTTCTTTTGTATTGATTTTAGAAAGATTAATGGAAGCTAGGTTGCAAACTGCTGTTTTTCCATCTACCGATTCTCTTTGGGAGATAAACACTTTTTTGCCATTAATGCTATCTGTTGAAGTGATTTTGTTGGAAGATTTAATGATGCCACAATCCGTTAGCACTTCTTGATATTCCTCGTAATCTTGAATAGTGCCATCTTCAAATTCTACACGAATAAAGCATTTATTGGGTTCTGTATTTTGGAATATTTCTGTGCAAAGATTAGAACTTCTAATGATTCCTGAATGGTAATTTGGATTTGCTCTATTTGCATTATCTTTGAAACATAAAAAGGGAGAGCCAACTTCAAAATAATTAGTCAAGATTCTTTTCCATAAATCCTTAGCCTTAATGGTTTCTTTTGGGATAGATTCATCGGCTTCATATTCTTTGTATCTCTTTTCAAAAGCTTCCCCATAGAGATTAGTCAAATCTGCACAAGTAAGGGCATCAAATAAATTCCACAATCCATCTTCTGCTACTCTTTTCATAAACAAATCAGGAATCCATAATGCAGGGAACAAATCATGTGTTCTGCGTCTTTCTTCTCCGCTATTTTTTTTGATATCAACAAAATCAAAAATATCACTATGCCAAGGCTCTAAATACACAGCAATAGCACCTTTTCTGGTCCCTAATTGATCCACAGCAATTGCAATATCATTAGTGATTTTTAAAAATGGGACAACCCCACCTGCTGCATTTTTGTGTCCATCAATGAAGCTTCCCAAACCTCGAATCTTAGAAAAATCCCAACCAATTCCACCACCATATTTGCTTAGAAGTGCCATTTCTTTGTAAGAATCAAAAATCCCTTCAATATTATCAGGGGTGCTTCCTATATAACAAGAGCTAAGTTGATGGCGAGGGGTTCTAGCATTTGAGAGGGTAGGGGTAGCTGCCATTACTTCAAATTTAGAAAGCAAATCATAAAATTGTTCAGCCCAATAAGTTGGATCATCTTCATTTTGTGCCAAAAACATTGCAATGCCCATAAACATATGTTGAGGCAGCTCAATAGGATTGCCTTTTTTATCTTTTAGAAGATAGCGATCATAAAGCGTTTTGATACCCAAATAAGTGAATTGTAAATCTCTTTTTGGGTCAATCTTTAAATCCAACTTCTCAAGATTAAATTTTTCCTTCATACCTTTAATGATACGATTCTCTTTTTCTCCTATTTCTAAATATTCCTTTAGTGTTTTATAGCCGTTGAATCCATTTACTTTGTGGTATAAATCATACAAAAATAATCTTGCTGCAACAAATGTCCAATTAGGACAATCAATATCTATTTTATCCACAGCAGTTTTAATCAGTGTTTGTTGAATCTCTTGAGTGGTGATTCTATCCCTAAAATGCAATTTTGCATCTACTTCTAATTCACTTTGTGAAACCCCCTCTAATCCTACCACCGAATCATGTGTGTATTTTTGGATTTTGGTGACATCAAGCGGCTCAATTCTCCCATCTCTTTTAATGACTGTTAGCATTTCTCACCCCCTCCCTTTATTTGCTTTTTCTTTTTCTTTGTGTTGGGTCAAGCACCTTTTTGCGAATTCTAATATTTTTTGGAGTAACTTCCAAGATTTCATCTTCTTCTATCCACTCTAATGCTCTCTCCAAATTTAAATCCCTAGGAGGAGTTAGCTTGATAGCATCATCACTGCCACTTGCACGCATATTTGTGAGATGTTTTGCTTTGATAGGATTAACATCTAAATCATTTTCTCTTGAATGCTCCCCAATAATCATTCCTACATAAACCTTTGTTTGTGGCGGAATAAACAATACTCCTCTTTCTTGAATATTTCCCAAAGAAAATGGAGTAGCCTCTCCATTTTCCATAGAAATTAATGCTCCATTGTTGCGAGTTTCTACATTGCCACTAAAGGGGCGGAATTCCAAAAAGCTATTATTCATCACACCTTCGCCTTTGGTATCGGTTAAAAACTCACTACGATAGCCAATAAGCCCTCGTGCTGGAATCTCAAATTCCAATCTTGTATAACCTTCTCCCATAGGATTCATTGCTTTTAGCTCTGCTTTGCGTCTGCCTAATTTTTCTATTACACTTCCAGAATAATCTTGTGGAGTGTCAATAACTAGAGATTCAAAAGGTTCGCACTTTTGCCCATCAATCTCTTTGACAATGACTTCAGGACGCGAAATACTAAACTCAAAATCTTCTCTTCTTAGATTTTCTGCCAAAATTGTAATTTGCAATTCACCTCTACCGCTTACTTTAAACTTCCCTTCGCCAAGCTCTTCTATTTTCATAGCAATGTTGGTTTGCATTTCTTTTTCTAAACGCTCTTTAAGCTTATTAGCTGTTACATGCTTGCCTTCTAATCCGGCTAATGGAGAATCATTGACAGCAAAATTTACACTCATTGTTGGCTCTTCTAAGTGCATAGGATCAAGCGGAATAGGGTTGTTTGGATCTACAATAGAATCCCCTACATTAATAGAGTGGAATCCTGCCAAAGCAACAATATCTCCCGCTTGTGCTTCATCAATTTCTGTGCGAGCTAAGCCATAAAAGCCAATAAGTTTTGTGATTTTCCCAGTGATTTTTTCTCCATTGCTCTTTGCAAGCATTACATTTTCGCCTTTTTTGACTTTACCATTAAAGATTCTAGCAATTCCAATTTTTCCTACATAATTATCATAATCAAGAGTAAAAATTTGAATTTGCAAAGGATTTTCTTTGTTGCCACTTGGCAATGGCACATATTCCAAAATCGCTTCAAAAAGTGGTCCTAGGTCTTTTTTTTCATCTTCTAAATTTTTAATTGCATAACCATCCCTTGCAGCAGCATATACGACAGGAAAGTCCAATTGCTCTTCATTAGCACCCATTGCAGCAAACAAATCAAAAACTTCATCAATCACTCTATCAGGCTGTGCAGCAGGCTTATCAATTTTATTTACCACAACAATAGGGCGAATCCCTAAAGCCAAAGCCTTTTTTACAACAAATTTTGTTTGTGGCATTACCCCTTCTTGTGCATCAACCAAAAGCAAAACTCCATCAACCATTTTCAAAACTCGCTCGACTTCACCTCCGAAATCTGCGTGTCCGGGAGTATCGATAATGTTGATTTTTGTATTTTTATAGCGGATAGCTGTATTTTTTGAAAGAATAGTAATTCCTCTCTCTTTTTCTATATCGTTGCTATCCATTACACGCTCATCAATTTGTTCGTGGCTTGCAAAAGTCCCCGATTGCTTTAACAACCCATCAACTAAAGTGGTTTTTCCGTGATCAACGTGTGCAATAACTGCAATATTTCTAATTTCTTGCATAAACTTCCTTGTAAAAATAAAAATAAAAAAGTTTTGGAATTCTACTCAAGAAAGGATATAAATTTCTTTAAAGATGAATAGAAAATTTGATAATCAAATATGGAATACTATTTGCTTTATATTCCATATAGAAATTTTATTTTGAGAGTTTAATTCAAAAATGATACCTTTTTTAGATGTAGAAAAAATTAACCATAAAAGTGCGATAAAGTCTGATATTTCTAGCATTCAAGAAGAAAAAAGCGATTTTGCAGAAATTTTCAATCTTTTAAGTAATCAAACTTCAAAAAAAGAATCCAATATAAAAGCGGAGAAAAAAGATTCTAAAGATTCTTTACTTCAAGAAGGCGACAAAAAACAAACCTCAAAAAAACCTCAAGAAAAAGAAGCAGTTGCTCTTTTGCCTTCAAAAGAAAACAAAAATACATTCACAAAAGAAGAAACTTCCAAAAAAGAAGTTGTGGTAGAAAATTTTGCAGCAATTAAGCAAAACCAAAATCAAACATTGCAATCTCTAAACCAAAACAATAACACACAAAAAACAATCAAAACCAAGCAAGAAACTATCCCTCAAAGTCCTCAGAATCCCAAAGAATTATTAGAATTTACCAAAACCCAAAACACCCCAAAAACACTCAAAGATATTGTGGAATTGTCCAATAAAATGCAATTAAATTTACAAAAAATTACAATAGTGGAGGAAAAAGCCATAGAGGAAAAACTTCCTTTAAAAGAGATTATCCCTCAAGCTTCTTTAGTTTCTACAAAAAAGCAATCAAAAGTTAAGCAAAACAAAACTGACAATATCTTTAATGCCATTTTGCAAGATAAAGATTTTATACAACAAAAAGTCAAAAAGCAAAACTCTCAACAAGCAACCATACAAGAAAAAAATAACAAAAAAGAGACAATAACCCAAAGTCCAACCAATGAAATTTTAACAAACAATCTAAAAACCACCACCAAAAAAGATTCTAAAAATACCCTTGATTCTAAGGAAACCAAGGAATTAAACATCAATCATAAAGAAGTTAAAAGTGAAAATCCTCAAGTTGAAATAAAATCGGTTAAAATAAAATCAAAAGATAAAAAAGTAGAAAAACAAGAAAATCATTCAATTGCCACCAAAACACCAAAAGAAGAAACAAAAAACCAAAACACGACAAAACAAGCCTCAATAGAAATCCAAGCAGAAAAAATCAAATCAAACAAGATTGATTCTACTAATACTAATGCTGAAACAAAAAATACCGCAAACTCAATACAAGAAAACAAAGAATTGCTCAAAGAAACCCTATTAAATCCAAAAGAAGTAGAAACCAAAATTCAATCCAGCAAAAATAATGAAATAGAACCCAAAAACAACAAAAATGCAAAACCAACAGAATCTCAAACAACCACTAATCCAATAACAATCAAAGAAGATAAAGAAAGCAAAGAGGATAAGAACAAAAACTCTTCAAAAATTGCCAAACAAGAAGACAAATACATCTCAATCAAGCAAGATGCCAAAGAAGAAATGATACAAAAATATTCCGATAATCAGATTCAAACAAAAGAGGAAATACAAAAGAGTGATGAACAGCGTTTTTTGGATAATTTGCTCAAAATAGAAACCCCTCAAAAAAGCAAACAAGCTCCGCAAATAACTAAAATTGAAGAGGGCAAAGACCACAAAGAAAAAAACAATAAAATACACCAAGAAATTTATCAAACTAGCATTCAAAATCAAAGCTTTGAATCTTTTAATCCAAAAAACACTTTCTTGCATTTTAGTGACAAGCTTAGAGACGCACTCCAAAACTACAAGCCACCCATTACCAAAATTTCTTTGGAGCTAAATCCTGAAAATTTGGGCAGTGTAGAGCTTACTATTACCAAAATGGGAGATAAAGTCAATATACAAATTGGTTCTAATCAAACAGCTTTGCAGATTTTTATGCAAAATGCTCAAGAATTTAAAATTCAACTCAATAATGTAGGTTTTAATGAGGTAACAATGGACTTTAAGGACACTAGCGGAAATAGTTTTTCCCAAAATAATGGAGGAAATTTTGGAAATTCTCAACAACAAAATCCTAATCAACACCAAAAGAGGAACGAAAATGGCTTGTATATTTACAAACAAGCTGAAGAATCTAATTTGGAAATCTCACATTTAGATTTAAGCTTTTCTTATTATGCCTAAAAAGGAGTAAAAGATGACAATATCAAGTAGCAACAATTATCTTAACTATACAGCAGATGCAACAGCTAGAACAGCACAATCTCGAACAGGAGAGAGTGATACAAGCAGCGATTCAACACAAAACAACACCGATACTTCCACAGATAATTCCACTAATACAGATAATAGCACAGGAGGCACAACTGGCA